>Ga0335081_10002024_pt1 | contig 31993 bp, 29 predicted proteins | sample Lox_Sample_35_FD_206713 | JGI IMG/M metagenome (GOLD analysis project Ga0335081, IMG submission 206713) | Soil microbial communities from Loxahatchee National Wildlife Refuge, Florida, United States - Lox_Sample_3.5 | ecosystem: Environmental > Terrestrial > Soil > Wetlands | place: USA...
CGACGGCGCCGATGTTTTCCCGCATCCGGTGATGCCGTCGGTCGACGGACTGACGCTCGAGCCCTATACCGGTCCGGAAAATCTCACCGTCGATGGCGAGTTGCACAAGCTCGCTCACAATATGTCTTTCGGCCACGGCCTGCACGCCGGGATCAACTGGCGCAGCGACACCGATCAGTCGATCATCCTCGGCGAGCAGGTGGCGCTGCGATTCTTGCAGGACCAGGTTTTCAGCTACGGCGAAAAGGTCGCGGTGACGATCACGCTCTTCAACGGCGATAAATTCACCATCGCCAACCAGTAGCCGGCGCGATCACTGATGCTCGCGCGCCGAGACGATGGCCAAATAGAGATAGACGCCGAGCAGCGTCAACTCGACGAAGACGATGAAAATGCTGCCGCCATACACTTGGGGAAAAAACACCTCGACCGCCGCCATCGATACCACCGAAGTGAGCCACACCACCGCGCCCCACGCCGCCGCAAGCCACAGTCCGACGGCGGCGACGAGGTCGAGCACGGCGAAGAATACCGTCGAGGTCTGCCAGGCGATGGTATGGCTCTCGAAGCCGCCATTGGGGCCGGCGCCGATGCCGCAGACCTGGCCCCAATGATAAAGCCCCTTGATCAGCGACACCGCGGCCATGACGCGCAGGAACAGGACCAGATATTCGGTCCAACTGCCCTGGCTGCCGGCCTTGGTGACGCGAACCGGCTCCAGCAGGTCGCTGGGCCGGGTCGGCTGCCGCTGCGATTGGTCGCTCATGATGTCCCCGTCGGACCAAGAGGCAGAGGCGCACGGCAGTTTCGTGGCGGGCGGTAGCGCCGGCCCAGAAGCGTTAGAGGTCCGCCAGGAGACGGTCAACGTTCCCGGATCGGTGCTTAAGCCGCTAAAAATCCTCCTGCCCGCTTAGTGGCACCTTAGCGGTCGAAGGGGTAAAAGGGTCGGCACACGGAGACTGCCAGGAGCCCGTTATGGCGATCAAATTCGGCCGTCCGCTGGAAAGGCGCCGGCTTGCCCCGGTCGAAGCCGAAGCGCCGCCCGAACGGCTCGACCTCGCCATTCGGCCGCGCCGCAACCGCCGCGCCGAATGGGCGCGGCGCATGGTGCGTGAAAATGTGCTGACCACAGACGACTTGATCTGGCCGCTGTTTCTCGTCGACGGCAGCAAGATCCGCGCCGGCATCGACTCGATGCCCGGCGTCGAGCGGCTGTCCGTGGACGAGGCGGTGCGCGCTGCCGAGCGGGCCGCCAAGCTCACCATTCCTTGCATTGCGCTGTTTCCCTATACCGAGCCCGGCCGGCGCGACGATGCCGGCTCCGAGGCGCTCAATCCGGACAATCTCGTCTGCCGCGCCATCCGCGCCATCAAAAAAGAGGTGCCGGAGATCGGCGTGCTGTGCGACGTCGCGCTCGATCCCTATACCAGCCATGGCCATGACGGCCTGTTGCGCGAGGGCGTCATTCTCAATGACGAGACCGTTGCGGTTCTGGTGCGCCAGGCCCTGGTCGAAGCCGAAGCGGGTTGCGACATCATCGCCCCCTCCGACATGATGGATGGCCGCGTCGGCGCCATCCGTTCGGGGCTGGACGCGGCCGGTTTCGGCGACGTGCAGATCATGGCCTATGCGGCCAAATATGCCTCGGCGTTCTATGGGCCGTTCCGCGACGCCGTCGGCTCCAGCGCCACTTTGATCGGCGACAAGCGCACTTATCAGATGGACCCCGCCAACACCGACGAGGCGTTGCGCGAGGTGGAACTCGACATCGCCGAGGGCGCCGACATGGTCATGGTCAAGCCGGGCCTGCCCTATCTCGACATTCTGCAACGGGTGAAGGACAGTTTCGCAATGCCCACCTTTGCCTACCAAGTCTCCGGAGAATATGCGATGATCATGGCCGCCGCCGGAAACGGCTGGCTCGACGGCGACAAGGCGATGATCGAAAGCCTGATCGCGTTTAAGCGCGCCGGCGCGGACGGGGTGTTGACTTATTTCGCGGCAAGCGTCGCGGAAAAACTGAAGAAGGGCAGCTGACAAACCGCCCCCGCCCGCGACGCAAGGACGAGGCGGAAGCGATGCGTGAGTACGACGACGAAAACATCCGGCTCTACACGCCGGTTTTGCAACGGGTCATCATACTGCTGGCGGTGATCATCGCCGTGCCGGTGGTGATGTGGACCATTACGACAATGGTTCGCACCTATTTCGCGCCCCCCAAGGCTCCGACTTTCCAGCGGATCGCGCAATCCCAGCCCGCGGATACGATGGCCCCGCCCGCTCCGGCGACCGCAATGGCGGCCGACCAGGCGCAGCCAGCCGCGGCACCGGCGCGGCTCGCAGACGCCGCAGCTTCCGATGCGCGCACGGCGCTCCTGGAGATCAAGAAGCCAGCCCAGCAGACCGCCGGTGCGGCGCCGGAGCCCGCATCGGCGTCCCGCAGCGCGGCCGTCGTTCAACCGCCTGTCGCGCCGAAGCCCGCCGCGCCGCCGCCGATCAAGCCAATAGTCTCCGCTCCGTCGGCGGCGGCGCCGGCAGCGCCGGCCGCTCTCGCCCAGCCAATGACAGCGTCCAAGCCGGCATCGGCCCAGCCCGCGGGACCGACACCGAGCCCGATGCAAGTCGCCGACAACGGCCCGAGCACTACTGCCTCGCCGGCGGGAGCGACTGGCAACGTCGTGTGGCCTAATCCGAACGCCACCGCACCGCCGGACCTAGGAATGAGCAACGACGCAACGAATAAGGCGGCGCCCGGCTCTATGGCTCCTCCGATGACGACCCCGGTCGCTCCGGCGGCGCCGTCCGCGGCAGGCGAAACTGCCGGCGAAGAATTGCCACCCGGCGAACCGATTGCCGGAACGGTGCCACTGCCGCCGCGCCGGCCGATGCTGTTTGCCATGGTGCAGACGGCGATCCCGCTGCCGCGGCCGCGCCCCGCTGACGCTCCCGCCGCGGCACCAAGCTCACCGCCCGAGGCGCCGGCGTCGAGCTACCATCCGGGGATGGAGCCGGGGCATTACTGAGCGCGCAGCGCTCGCTCCTTGAGTCATTCCAGCGCCGCGCCGCCCTCCAGGCGCACCGGCTGGTAGCCGTCGGCTGCGAGAATGCGGAAAATCTCCTCGGCATGCGCGGCGTCGCGCGTCTCCATGGTGACGTCGAGCTTGGCGCCCTTGGCGGGAACGTCGAGAAATAGCCGGTGGTGATCGACACCGAGAATATTGGCGCCGAGTTCGCCGATCTGGCCGGCGATCTGGCCCAAGATTCCGGGCCGGTCGGGGATGGTGAGGCGGAACGACACGATACGGTCAGCCCGCTCCAATTCGCGCACCATGATCGAGGCGAGGATGCGCGGATCGATGTTGCCGCCGCACAGGATCAGTCCGACTTTGCGTCCGGCAAAGCGCTTGGGCTCGGCCAGCATGGCGGCGAGCCCGGCGGCTCCCGCGCCTTCGGCCATGGTCTTCTGCAAGGTGAGAAAAGCGTTCACCGCGCGTTCGATCAGCGGCTCGTCGACCAGGATAATGTCGCGCACGAGTTCACGCACCACCGGCAATGTCAACGCTCCGGCTTTGCTCACCGCAATGCCTTCGGCCAACGTGGCGCCGCCGCACGGCCGCACGGTATCGTGGATCGCATTCCACATGGAGGGGTAAAGCGCGCACTCGACGCCGATGATTTCGATCGACGGTTTGACCGCGCGCGCTGCAATGGCGTTGCCGGCGATCAGTCCGCCGCCGCCGATCGGGATCACCAGCGTTTCGATATCCGGCGCCTCCTCCAACATTTCCAGCGCCACCGTGCCTTGGCCGGCGATGATGTACGGATCGTCGTAAGGATGCACCCACACCAGATTGCGTTCGGCGGCGATCGCCTCGGCGCGCGCCTGCGCTTCCATGAGCGTCTCGCCGCAAAGCACCACCGTGGCGCCGTGCGCCTCGGTCGCCTTGACCTTCACGAATGGCGTCGTCACTGGCATGACGATTGTCGCCGGGATCGCCAGCCGCCGGGCGTGATAAGCGACGGCTTGCGCATGATTGCCGGCCGACATGGCAATCACGCCGCGTTGGCGCTCCTCCTCGGTCAGCGCGGCAAGCTTGACGCAGGCGCCGCGCTCCTTGAACGAATTGGTGACCTGCAGATTCTCGTATTTGACGAAAACCTCGGCGCCGGTGATCACCGAGAGCGGCGGCGCCGGCAATAGCGGGGTGCGCAGCACGTGGCCGGCAATCGTGCATCTCGCCGCTTCGATGGCGGCGAGCGTGACGTTCGCCATTTTCGTGCCCGGTTCCATTGGCGGTCGTTGTTGGGTCATGGCAGCGGCATTATAATGCCACTTCGAACCATGACAGATTCCGGCCCAACCCCAGATACCGGTGCCGCGCCCGGAGGCTCAGGTCCCGAGGGCTCCGGTCCGCGGCGCATCGGCGTTTCGCTCGACGTCAAACCGCATGCTTACGATCCGGCAGCCAACCCGGAGCTGTTCGAAGGCGTACTGGCCCGCCGGGTCGTCGCCTTCATCATCGATGTCGTCATCATCGCCATCCCGCTCATCCTGGGCTGGATGTTCATCTTCGTGTTCGGCCTGATCACCTTCGGGCTGGGCTGGGCGTTGTTCTGGCTGATGTCGCCGGGCTCGGTGATCTGGGCGCTGGTTTATTACGGGGTCACGCTGGGCGGCCCGGCCTCCGCCACCGTCGGCATGCGCGCCATGGAAATCGAAATGCGCACGTGGTACGGCGCGCCGGCTTATTTCGTGCTCGGCGCCGTCCACGCCATCGTTTTCTGGATCACGGTAAGCGTGCTGACCCCCTTCATCCTGATCATCGGTCTCTTCAACGACCGGGGACGACTGCTGCACGACATTCTGGTGGGCACCGTCTTCATCAACAATGCGACGCGGGCGGCTTCGCTGCGCCGATCCGCACCCGGCTAAGGACGAAAACGACCTTTGACGGCGGCCCGCGCAGGCGCAATGCTATGAACCGGCCGGATTCGGCTGCCGGCCGCAATGCCACCTTGTAATTCGTCGTGACCCAGCACTCGCGCGATACACCGCAATTCTATCTCACCGCCCCCTCGCCCTGCCCTTATCTGGCCGGCAAGGAGGAACGGAAGGTCTTTACGCATCTCGTCGGCGAGCGCGCGCCGGAACTGAACAATATCCTCACCCAGGGCGGTTTCCGGCGCAGCCAGTCGATCGCCTATCGGCCGGCCTGCGAGGGTTGCCGCGCCTGCGTCTCGGTGCGGGTGGTCGCCAAGGATTTCCGCCCGACCCAGAGCATGCGCCGTATCTTGCGCCGCAACATCGACATCCGCAGCGAGATGCGGGTCGCGGTGCCCACCTCGGAGCAGTATTCGATTTTCCGCGCCTATCTCGATTCCCGGCATCGCGACGGCGGCATGGCCGACATGACGGTGCTCGACTACGCCATGATGGTCGAGGACAGTCACATCGAGACCCGCATCATCGAATACCGCCGCCGCGCGCCGGACGCGGCAACAACGGCGAGCGGCCATCGCGGCGGCGATCTGGTCGCGATCGGCTTGACTGACATCCTCGGCGATGGGCTATCGATGGTCTATTCGTTCTTCGAACCCGACGAGGCGGCGCGATCGCTCGGCACCTTCATGGTGCTCGATCACATCGCGCGCGCACAACGCATGGGGCTCGCTTACGTCTATCTCGGCTATTGGGTGCGCGCCTCGCGGAAAATGGACTATAAGAGCCGCTTCCTGCCGCAGGAACGGCTGATGCCGGACGGCTGGGCAAGAGTAGAGTAATTTTACGGCGCCAAGATCGCTGTGGAGGTTGTTGTGCCGAGATACCGTTCAGTCACAGTCGCGGCCGCATTGTTGGTGCTGGCCTTAGGCGGTGCGCTGGCGCAGACCGCGCCGGCAAAAGTCGGCGACACGGCGAAAGGCAAAGCGCTGATCGATGGCGCGGGCATGACGCTTTACACGTTCGATCGCGACTCCAGCGGCACATCAAATTGCAACGGAGTGTGTACCAACAACTGGCCGCCGTTCAACGCGCCGGCCGACGCCAAGCCGTCGGGCGACTGGACGGTCGTCACCCGCAAAGACGGCAGCAAACAATGGGCCTATAAGGGCAAGCCGCTCTATACCTTCTACCACGACGGCGATCCCGGTGACGCCAAAGGCGACGGCGTCAACAATATCTGGCACATCGCCGCGCCATAACCGCGCCGGTGCGGCGCCGCATTTTAATCAACTGCGGCGCGGCTGAGCGATCTTGCCGACATTTATTGCGCGAATTCGGCAGCGGCGGCGAAACCAAAGAGGTTTCCCGTCGTTGCGCAACTGGGGCTGCCTGAGAATTGGAGAATGGCCCCATGTGCGACTACAGCCTTCAGAGTGTCAGCTCGCGGCCCGCCAAGGTCGGCGACCGCCTTACCACACGCGACTTCGGCACCGGAACGCGCGGCTTTTCCGCGGCGGAGGATGCCGGCATGGCCGTCTGCGTCTTGCCAGGTACGGAATTGTCTTTCGCCGGCCAGGTGGCCTGCAAGCAGACCGGCTTGTTTCCGTGGCGCGAACGGCTGATCGGTCACAGCACAGCCATCTTCCGGCAGATCAATACGGAAAAGCTCGCCGCCCATCACGATGCACTCGAATTTCCGGACGGACGGATCGTGCTCTTGACGCTGTTGTGCGAAGGCCAGGAGGCAACGGTCCTGCAGCTTCCGGCACAGCCGAGGACGGCGGCCGAAGCCGCGGCGCAAAAGCGCGCTGCCTTTACCGGCTAGTGCCAAAATTCCAGGCCAGGCGGCGGTCGCCTCCTGGCGGCCGCCTCCGGTCACGCGCCGGCGGTCCGCCCCCGGCTCAAATCACCAGGCCGGCGAGCGTCTCCAGCGCATAAAACTGCACCGGCTGCATTCGACCCTTGACCGGCGCCTCGTGGAGCTCGTGACCGACGAGCTGCAGGCCCGCAGCCTCCGCGGCTTGGCGCGATATGACGACGGCGCAACCGTAATCCTTGGTCAGGCTTTCCAGCCGCGCGCAGGTATTCACCGTGTCGCCGATGGCGGTGATGATTTGCGAGCGCGGCGGCCCCATCGCGCCGACGATGGCTTCGCTGTGGTGGATGCCGATGCCGATGCGCAGCGGCTCGCGCAGGTCGGCGCGCAGCCGGTGGTTCAATTGAGCGAGTCGGGCGAGCATGTCGCGCGCGCCGCGAATGGCGTCGGCGGCCCCGGTCGCAGGATAGCCGGCGTCGAGGCCGTAAAGCGCCATCAAGCCATCGCCGGTGAATTGCGAATAATGACCGCGGCTCGCGGCAAGCGCCTGCGTCATCTCATAGAAAAACTGATTGAGAATGAAGAGCACGTCGTAAGGCAGCTTGGCCTCGCCCAAAGTCGTCGAGCCGCGCAAGTCGACAAAGACCACGGTGATCGGACGCTCGCTGCCCTCAAGCCCGCCGCGCACGGCGCCGTCGGCGGCGCCGGCATCGGCCGCCAACAGCGGCATCACCGCAATATCGGCGCTGGGCCGGATCTGGCAAGCAAGCCGCATGCCGGGCGTGGCGGCGATGCGGGCAAGCGCCTTGGCTTCTTGCCCCGCCGGCACAGGCAGCCGATCGAGGCCCTTGGTCACGAGTACCCGGCACGTGGTGCAGCGCGCCCGCCCGCCGCACACCGAGGCGTGCGGAATGCCATTGGCGCGCAGCGTCTCCAACACTGTGGCGCCGGGCAGGATCGGCACGCTGCGGCCGCCGGCATGGGAGAGTAGCGGCGGCTTGCGGCGGCGATAGTGCCAGGCCCGCAAGCCGCGGCCGGCGAACGGCAGCAGCACCAGGCCGAGCCAAATGGCCAGCCCGAATTCCGCCACTTCGTCGATCGTGGCCGCCGTTGCCGCCGTGAGGTTGGAATCGTCCAGCGAAGAACTGACGAAATCGGGATCGGCTTTGGCTTGGCGCAGGACTTGATTGCCGCCGGTGACGTAGCCGGCGAGCGCCAGGCTCGGCAGCAAAAGCGCGAAGCCGAACAACAGCGGCCGCCAGTTCGGATACCAGCGTTTGGTGCGCAGCCAATAATGGATGCCGATGCAGGCATGGGTCCACACCGTGACGACGGCGAGCATCTGAACGGCGCCGAGCCAGGGGAACATCAGCCACTGCACGATGAAGATGGTGTTGTAGTAGGTCTGGACGCCGAGCGCTTCCTCGGCAATGCGCGTCGCAACTACATGGGTCATCAACAGCGGCGGGATGGAGAGCCCGAGCGCGAGCTGCGTCCATTCCCAGCGGTTGAGGCGCAAGGCGCGGCGGATATAAATGGACCACAAGGCATTGCTGAAATGCACGACGAATGCCGTAGTCAGGATGCCGGTGCCGATCCAAGTGCGCCACGGATACATCAGCGCATTGCGCGTCGCCTCGGCATCTTCGAAGGAGACGAGCAGCAGGCAGTGCGCCGTCAGGTGGCAGATGACGAAGCTGAGCAGAATGAGCGCGCTTGTCAGCCGCAGCCAACCGCGCCAGTACAGAACCGTCCAATCGCGCGATTTTGCAAACATCCGCCCAGCTTCGACCACGGCAAATCCGCCCGTCCAGACCGATCGTCCGACACGGTGAAATATTCCTGGCGGCGCTATTATAGGACGATCAAAGGCCCGATGTCGGTGCGCCCAAGGGCGAATGCGCCGCCCGCCGCGCTCTGCCGGGCGAACGATTGAAGGATCAGGCGCCGTCTGCGCCGGGTTCATTCGCCGAGGCGGCGCTGTTGTCGAAGGTATTGGTCTTCGGAAAACCCTTCGGCGCCAGGCGGCCGGCGTCGGCGCGGTTGCCGCGCCAGTCGGCGAGCTCCTTCAAGGTCAGATTGAAGACGCGGCCGGCGGAGTCGGTCCAGGTCAGGCCCTTTTCCACCTCGAAGGTCTTGATGTCGGAGAGCCCGCCGTCCTTGTGGCGCTGCAGGCGCACGCCGCGGCCGCGCGTCATCTCCGGCACCTGCTCGATCGGGAAGATCAGCATTTTGCGGTTGTCGCCGATCGCGGCGACCAGCTCGCCCTCGGCGGGCTTAACCGCGCAGGCGGCATCGGGCAATTTGACGTTGAGCACCTGTTTGCCCTTGCGGGTATTGGCGAGACATTCGTCCTCGGCCACGATAAAGCCCCTGCCCTCGCGGCTGCCGACCAGAAGCTTGCGGCCGCCCTGATAACGGAACACCGCAACGACGTCGCCCTCCTGTTCCAGATCGATGAAGAGGCGCACCGGCTCGCCGTGGCCGCGGCCGCCCGGCAGCTTCGCCGCGTCGATGGTGTAGAAGCGGCCATTGGTCGCGAAGATCAAAAGCTTCGAGGTGGTCTCGGCAAAGAAGGCGAGCTTGAGTGCGTCGTCGGCCTTGAAGGCGAGATTGGACAGATCGGCGACCTGGCCGCGTAGCGCACGAATCCAGCCCTTCTCGGAAACAACAACGGTAATCGGCTCGCGCTCGACCAAGGCTTCCTCGATCGCCGCTTCATCGTGCGCCGGCGCCTCGGCAAAACCGGTGCGGCGCTTGCCGAGCGGGGTCTTCGGCCCGAACTTGTCGCGCAGCGCCTTGATTTCGTCGGCGATCTTCTTCCATTGCTGCTTCTCGGAGCGAACCAGCTCTTCGAGCGATTTCTTTTCGACGCGCAATTCCTTGTCCTCGCGGCGGATCTCCATCTCCTCGAGACGGCGCAAATTGCGCAGCCGCATATTGAGGATGGCCTCGGCCTGCACGTCGGACAATTTGAACGTCTTCATCAGCACGGGCTTGGGCTCGTCCTCGTTGCGGATGATCTTGATGACCTTGTCGAGATTGAGATAGGCGATCAGATAACCGCCCAAGACTTCGAGCCGGTGCTCGATCTGCGCGAGCCGATAGCGCGAGCGGCGCAACAGCACGTCGCGGCGGTGGGCGAGCCATTCCGACAGCGCCTCGGCAAGCCCGACCACTTTCGGGATGCGGCCGCGGATCAGCACGTTCATGTTGAGCGGCACGCGGCTTTCGAGCTCGGTCAGCTTGAACAGGCTTTCCATCAACAGCGCCGGATCGACCGAGCGCGAACGCGGCTCGAAGACAAGCCGCACGTCTTCGGCCGATTCATCGCGCATGTCGGCAACAAACGGCAGCTTCTTTTCGTTCATCAGCTCGGCGATGCGCTCGACGAGCCGCATCTTCTGCACCTGGTAGGGAATCTCGGTGACGACGATCTGATACGTGCCGCGCCCGGCATCTTCGGTCTTCCAGCGCGCGCGCACGCGAAACGAGCCGCGGCCGGTGGTGTAAGCCTCGGCGATGACCGCCGGCGGATCGACGATCAACCCGCCGGTCGGAAAATCCGGGCCCGGCACATATTTGAGCAAGGTCTTGGAGCGCGCATTCGGCTGTTCAATGAGATAAAGCGCGGCCTCGCATAATTCGGCGACATTATGCGGCGGGATCGAGGTCGCCATGCCGACCGCGATGCCTTGCGTTCCATTGGCGAGAAGGTTCGGGAACGCCGCCGGCATGACCACCGGTTCGTCCGTTGTGCCGTCGTAGTTCGGGCGGAAGTCGACTGCATCGTCGTCGATGCCATCGAGCAGGAGCCGCGCAAACTCGGTCATGCGCGCTTCGGTATAGCGCTCGGCGGCGGCGTTATCGCCGTCGATGTTGCCGAAATTGCCCTGGCCGTCGACCAACGGATAGCGCGAGTTGAAGTCCTGCGCGAGCCGCACCAGCGCATCGTAAATCGCCTGGTTGCCGTGGGGATGGAACGAGCCCATCACGTCGCCGACGATCTTCGCGCTCTTGCGGAAGGTGCCTCCCGGATCGAGCCGCAAGAGCCGCATGCCGTAGAGGATGCGCCGGTGCACAGGCTTGAGCCCGTCGCGGGCATCCGGCAGCGCGCGATGCATGATGGTGGAGAGCGCATAAGCGAGGTAGCGCTCTTCGAGCGCCTCGCGCAGCGGGACTTCCTGGATGCCGCTCGGTTCCGGGGGAATCACTTTCTTATTCATGGACCTGACCGCTATCGCTGTTGCGGCGTCTGAACAAGGGTGGAAAGACGCCGTCCGCCCCCGGGTTGCCGGTGCCGACCCAAGGAAACCGAGGGAATCAATTGGTCATAACTGTTGCGGTAAAATGAGGTCGTTCGCTGGCGCTTGCCAGACCTGACTGCTCCGTATCATTCGCAGCTGAGTGAGGATTATGGATGCGTAAGCTCATCCCTCTGGCCGCCGTGATGGCGCTTTATTCGCTCGCGGCCTCCGCGGCGCCGGTCACGCCAGCGACGCCAGTCTCCTATTATTACGGCGGGGGCTATCACTATTACTGGCCCTATTACGACGGCTATCGGCCGCCGGCGTGTCCCTACCGCTATCATTGGGCGTGCTGGGTCGATCCCTATGGCCGCCAGGGGTGCGGCTGCCTTCCGGATTTCGGGCTCTATCCCGGCCTTTATTGAACGACGCGCGTCAGCGCGGTGACGAAATGCGCGCGGGCCTCCGGCACCGGGAGGCCGCGCGGGGCAAAGGCGTGACGATCGAGAAAAAAGCCGGTGAGCGCAAAAGCATCGATCAGATCGCGCGCGGTTTCCGGCTCGCTCTCGCCGTGCAGGAACGGCGGCAGCCGCAGCAGCCTGTCGCGATAGGCTTCACCGCCGGCGCGCGACACCGCGCGGCCCGAGCGCGGCGACACATAGATCAGATCCTCGGTCGCGCCGGTTGCGGCGCAGGACGAAAGATCAAGGCCAAAGCCCAGCTCAGCCAGGAAATTCAGCTCGAAGCGCGCGATCATCGGCGCCGCGAGATGCGGATCCTCGAGGTGTTCCAGGATTGCTTCCAGGGCCTCATAGACCGCGGGATGGACCTCGCGTTCGGCAAGCAGCCGGCATAAGGCGGCAAGATGGGTCACGCCATGAACGGCATGGGCCGCCGCGAGATACCGCGCTGCGCGCAGATTGAGCGCCTCGACGGCGTAATGGCCGAGATGCTCGTCGAGCCGCGCCCGCCAGGTGGCGCCGAGCGCATTGCCGGGCTGCAACACGCCGCGCAGGCGCGTGCCGGCGCCGCCGCGCACCAAGCCGAGATGGCGGCCATGCGCGCGTGTCATCAATTCGAGAATGACGCTCGTCTCGCCGTGGCGCTTGACGCCAAGAACGATGCCTTCATCGGTCCATTGCATGGGGCAATATTTAGTCCGCTTGTCTTCATCCGCGAAGGCGGATGACCCAGTAAACACCGAGGAGACGGCGATTACTGGATGCCCCGCTTTCGCGGAGCATGACAAGTCACTCTTTGGGAAATTCCAGCCCCATTTCGCGGTAGCGCTCCGGGTCGTCGCCCCAGCCCTCGCGCACCTTGACGTGCAGGAACAGATGCACCGGCTGCTCGATGGCCTTGGCGATATCGGCGCGGGCCGCGGCGCCGATCGCCTTGATCGCCTGGCCGCCCTTGCCGAGGACGATTTTGCGCTGGCTGTCGCGCTCGACATAGATGGTCTGCTCGATGCGCACCGAACCGTCCTTGAGCTCTTTCCAGACCTCGGTCTCCACCGTCGACTGGTAAGGCAGTTCCTGGTGAAGGCGCAGATAGAGCTTCTCGCGCGTGATCTCGGCGGCAAGCTGGCGCAGCGGCGCGTCGGAGATCTGGTCCTCGGGATAAAGCCACGGCCCGATCGGCACATGCGCCGCCAGCCAACCTCGCAGATCGGCGACGCCGTCGCCGTTGCGCGCCGAGATCATGAAAGTGGCGGCGAAGCCGACGCGCTCGTTGAGCTTCTGCGTCAGCGCCAGCAGCGCAGGCTTGTCGACGAGGTCGACCTTGTTGAGGACGAGAATCTTCGGTGTGCGGACATCGCCGAGGCCGTCGAGGATGGCGTCGTCCTCGTCGGCAACGCCTTTCTTGGCGTCGATCAAAAGCGCCACCAGATCGGCATCCTGCACGCTCGCCCAGGCGCTCTCGACCATGGCGCGGTCGAGCCGCCGCCGCGGCGAAAAAATGCCGGGCGTATCGACGAAGACAAGCTGCGAGCGACCGTCAATGGCGATGCCCCGCACCCGCATCCGCGTGGTCTGCACTTTCGGCGTGACGATCGAGATCTTGGCGCCGACCAGGGCGTTGAGCAGCGTCGATTTGCCGGCGTTCGGCGCGCCGATCAGCGCGACGAAGCCGGCCCGCTTCTCCGCTTCGGCGGCTTCAGCCATCGCGCTTGGCGATCTTGACGCCGGCGCGGGCCAGCATGGTGGCGGCCGCGGCCTGCTCGGCGGCGCGCTTCGATCGGGCAACGCCTTCGGCCGGGCCGAAAGAGGGAAGCTGGACGGCGACGCGAAATTCCGGATTGTGATCGGGGCCGGACCGCGCGACTTCGCGATAAACCGGCGTCGGCAGCCCGCGCGCTTGCGCCCATTCCTGCAACACGGTCTTCGGATCGCGCAACGGCTGCGCGGTGGCTTTGAGCCGCACTTCCCACAGCCGCTCGACGAGCCCTTCGGCGGCTTTATAGCCGCCGTCCAGATAGACGGCCCCGATCAAGGCTTCGCAGACGTCGGCGAGGATCGCCGGGCGGCTGCGGGCGCCGGCATTGGCTTCCGAGGAGCCGACGCGGATGGCGGCGCCGAGATCGATCGCGCGCGCGATGTCGGCGCAGGTTTCTTTGCGCACGAGGTCGGCAAGCCGGCGCGACAGCTCGCCTTCGTCGGCCCTGGTGAAGGCGCGATACAACATGTCCGAGATGACCAAGCCGAGCACATGGTCGCCGAGGAATTCGAGGCGCTGATAGCTGTTGGTGCGGTTACCGCCCTTGAGCGCCGAAATGTGCGTCAGCGCGCTCTCCAGCATCGCGGGATCGGTGAAGCGATAGCCGATGCGGCCCTCCAGGTCGGTCGCGGCGCGTTTGCGCCGGCGCTGTGCCGGCGACGGCTTGGCCTCGGCCTTTTTGCCCGGCGCAAGCTTGCCGTCGGCGCTTTTCGCTTCCGATCCCCTGGACCCGACGAATTCGGACTTCGTGCCCGGCGCGTTCGCTTCTGCGGCGGGCGGCTCGCTCATTATGGAGGGTTTTTTTCTCTTACGGCCGCTCATAGCACCAGCGTGAACAGACGGCCCCAGCGCACCGCCCACGGCCAGCGCCACACCTCCCAGGCGGGGCTATCGCCGCGGATCGAGAAGAAGATGATCTGCGCCCGGCCGATCAGGTTCTCGAACGGCACATAGCCGACCTGGCTGAGCACCCGGCTGTCGGCCGAATTGTCGCGATTGTCGCCCATCATGAAATAGTGGCCGGGCGGCACCGTATAGACCGGCGTATTGTCGTAGAAGCCGTTGTCGGTCAGATCGATGGTCGTATAGCTCACGCCGTTCGGCAGCGTTTCGCGATAGCGCTTGACGCGCTGCACCACGCCGTCGTCGTCGGTCACGTAGTCGTCGATGCGCTCGCGTTTGACCGCGGTCCCGTTGATGTTGAGCACACCGTCGATCATCTGAATGCGATCGCCCGGCAGCCCGACGAGGCGCTTGATGTAATCGATCGAATCGTCCTTGGGCAGCCGGAACACCACGACGTCGCCGCGCTGCGGCGTCCAGCTCGACGGGATGCGGCCCGAGAAAACATCCGGCGAGAACGGAAACGAGTAGTGCGTGTACCCGTAGGAATATTTGGAGACGAAAATATAGTCGCCGACCAGGAGCGTCGGGATCATCGAGCCCGAAGGAATATTGAAGGGCTGAAAAAGAAAGGTCCTGATGACGATCGCGATGATCAGGGCCTGAATCACGACGCGTATTGTCTCGGCGAAGCCCCCCTCTTTGCGCTTGGTTCCGCTCTGCACACTCATTGGCTGTCGTCTCGCATGTCACGCGCCCGCCCGCGACCTTGTAGCCCTTGGCGCACCTCCAAAGCAATTGCGCGGGAATTTCGCCGCGGCCTCCGGCGGGTACCATTTATGGCGTTTTGCCAATGGGTTAGGGCTTGCGAGGTGGCCTGACGAAATTTTCATCGCGGCAGCGCCGTCGTGGCGTCGCCAGCGGGTGTGGCTCAACCGCCGGCGGGAATCGCCGAGATCACGACAAAGGCATGCGCCATGGGGCCTTCGTCGGTAATGGTGACGTCGATCCGCGCCTCGAAGCCTGGAGGGGTGATCTTCTGCAGCCGCCGTCTGGCGCCGCCGGTCAATTCCATGGTCGGCCGGCCGCCGGGCAGATTGACGACGCCCATATCGCGCCACCAGACGCCGGCACGCAGGCCGGTCCCCAGCGCCTTGGCGCAGGCCTCCTTGGCGGCAAAGCGCTTGGCATAGGTTTCGATGCGGTTGCGGCGTTTATCCGCTTTGGCGCGCTCGATCGGGGTAAAGACGCGATCGAGGAAGCGCTCGCCGTGGCGTTCGATCACCTTGGCGATGCGGCGGGCGTCGGTGATATCGGAGCCGATGCCGAGAATCATGGCGCGGCTCCGCTGCGCGAGCGGCCGCGATCTATGGCGGCGCGCATCAACCGCACCGCTTGGCCGAGGCCTTCGAAGATCGCCTCGCCCACCAGAAAGTGACCGATATTGAGCTCGACGATCTCGTCGAGCTCGGCGATTTTTTCCGCGGTGACGAAATCAAGCCCGTGGCCGGCATGAACCTCGAGCCCGGCGTTCTTCGCTTGCGCCGCGCCGCGCATGATGCGCTCGAATTCGGCAGTAGCCGCGGCGGCATTGCCCGTCGCCAGCGCGTCGCACCAGGCGCCGGTGTGGATCTCGATGACCGGCGCGCCGATCGCGTGCGCGGCTTCGATCTGCGCCGGCTCGGCGGCGATGAACAGCGACACGCGGATGCCGGCACCGGCAAGCTTGCCGACTGCGGCGCGCAGCGCCTCGCGCTGGCCCGCGGCATCGAGGCCGCCTTCGGTGGTGCGCTCCTGACGGCGCTCCGGGACGATGCAGGCGGCATGCGGTTTGAGCTTGCAGGCGATATCGACCATCTCCGCCGTGGCCGCCATTTCCAGATTGAGCGGTTTTTTGATGCGCTCCTTAAGGCGGACGACGTCGTCATCGATGATGTGCCGGCGATCCTCGCGCAGATGCGCGGTGATGCCGTCGGCGCCCGCGGCGATGGCGACCTCGGCGGCCTTGACCGGATCGGGATGCCGTCCGCCGCGCGCGTTTCGCACGGTGGCGACATGGTCGACGTTAACGCCGAGGCGGATGGGGGGAGCCGGGGACATTAAGATACGTTGTGAATTTGAGCGCGCCGCATTCGAAGACCGCAGGACATTTGTTTCAGCCCCACACTACCATCACGCTTGTCATGCCCTCCAGGATCAAGGATAATTTGTGGTTGTACAGGGGGCTGTACATACACTCATCACACGGGGGGTCGCACATGAGATTTCTGGCCTGGATTGCCGCATTGACGGCATCCGTAACTCTATTCACCAGCAGCGCCTTCGCTCAAAGTCCTTTTTACTGCGAGCGGCACTTTTACAACAACTCCAATGTGACGTGGACGTTGGATTCCAGCGGAGTGCTCAGGACGTTCCCGCCGCATTCGGTGCAGTCGTTAAATTTCATCGGCCCGCCCCTTATGACGCTTCACATCAAGTCGCCATTCTACGATCGATCCTTCGATGAATCGTGGTGTTATATTAATCATGGCGGCAGCACCGGTTACGTCGCGCTGAATGATCCGGCGGACGCCGACATAACCACCTGCGGCAATCCGGACTTTCCTTGTCCGAGCGCACGGCGTCACCATCGCAAAAAGCATTAGACAGCGTCAGCCGTTGACGCGTTCGGCGTTGGCGACGACTTTCTTCGCCCGCAGCTGCGAAATGATCGAAGTCAGGTGCTTGAGGTTATAGACCTCGAGATCGATGGTCAGCTCGGTGAAATCCGGCGACTGCCGCGTCATCTTGATGTTGTCGATATTGCCGTCGTGCTCGGCGATCACCTGCGCGATCTGCGCGAGCGTGCCCGGCGAGTTGACGGATTGCACCGCAAGCTGCGCCGGAAACCGCTGCGGCGTCTTGTCGTCGATGTCCCAGCGCACGTCGAGCCAACGATCCGGCTCATCCTCGAAAGCCTTGAGCGCTTCGGACTGGATCGGATAGATGGTGATGCCGTCGCCCGGCGTCATGATGCCGACGATGCGGTCGCCGGGAACGGCGCCGCCCTTGGGCGCAAACCGCACCGGCAGATCACTGTTGATGCCGCGGATCGGGATCGCCGCGCCATCCTCGCCCGCGGTCGGCACTTTGAACTTCAGGGCGCGCGCGAATTTCAGCCCGAACCAGCCGCTTTCCGACTTCGGCACCACCGCCGCCACGCGCTCGTCCTTGTAGTCGGGATACATGGCGCGGGCGACGTCGGAAGCCTTCATCTCGCCGCGGCCGACCGCCGACATGACGTCGTCGATCGAGGCGCGCGCCAGCCGCGGCAAGGCGCCTTGGAGCTTCTCGTCCGAATAGTCGATCTTGGCGCGCTGGCACAGCCGCTCCACCATGCGCCGGCCAAGCCCGGCATATTGATTGCGCACGGCGTCGCGGGTCGCCCGGCGGATGGCGTCGCGCGCCTTGCCGGTCACCACGATCGATTCCCACGCTGTGGGCGGCGCGGTCTGCGCCTTCGAGGTCAGGATCTGGACCTCGTCGCCGTTCTGCAGCGACGAGCTCAGCGGCCCGATCTTGCCGTTGATCTTGGCGCCGACCGCCATATTGCCGACGTCGGTATGCACCGCATAAGCGAAATCGATCGGCGTCGCCCCGCGCGGCAACGCGATCAGTTTGCCCTTCGGCGTAAAGCAGAACACCTGGTCATGGAACAATTCGAGCTTGGTATGCTCGAGAAACTCCTCGGGGTCGGAGCCTTTGGCCAGAAGCTCGATGGTGCGGCGCAGCCACGCATAGGCGCTCGATTCGCGCGCCAGCATTTCCGTCGGCGAACCTTGCGCGTCCTTGTAGAGCGCGTGGGCGGCGATGCCGTATTCGGCGATCTGCTGCATGTCGCGGGTGCGGATTTGCAGCTCGACGCGCTGCTTGCCCGGCCCGATCACGGTGGTGTGGATCGAGCGGTAGTCGTTCTGTTTCGGCGTCGAGATGTAATCCTTGAAGCGTCCGGGAACCACCGGCCAGGTCGTGTGCACGGCACCGAGCGCCTGGTAGCATTCGGCGATGTTGCCGACGACGACGCGGAAGCCGAAAATATCGGAAAGCTGCTCGAACCCGACCGCCTTGCGCTCCATCTTGCGCCAGATCGAATAAGCGCGCTTGCGCCGGCCCGATACCTCGGCGGCGATATTGCGGTCGGCGAGCTTCCTGGTGAGCTGCTGCTCGATCTCGGTGATCCAGCCGCTCGAACGCGCCGCCAGCGTTTCCAGCCGCTCGGTCAGGACCCGGTAGGCGTCGGGGTTGAGCTCGCGGAAAGCCAGGTCTTCCAGCTCTTCGCGCATGCCCTGCATGCCCATGCGCCCCGCCAGCGGCGCGTAGATTTCGAGCGTCTCATCGGCGGTGCGGCGGCGCGACTCGGGCGGCCGATAGCTCAGCGTGCGCATATTGTGCAGGCGGTCGGCGAGCTTGATCAGGAGCACCCGGACGTCGTCGGCGATGGCCAAGAGGAGCTTGCGCAGGTTTTCGGCTTGCTTGGCCTCGCGGGAAACCAGTTCGAGCCGCTTTAATTTGGTCAGCCCTTCGACCAGATGCCCGATCTCATGGCCGAACAGCCGGTCGATCTCGGTGCGGGTGGCGTCGGTATCCTCGATGGTGTCGTGCAACAGCGCGGCCGCGATCGTGGCATCGTCGAGCTTGAGATCGGTCAGGATCGCGGCGACTTCGAGCGGATGCGAGATATAGGGGTCGCCCGACGCCCGCTTCTGCTCGCCGTGCGCCCGCATGGCATAGACATAGGCGCGATTGAGCAATTCCTCGTTGGCGGCCGGATTATACTGCTTGACCCGCTCGATCAGGTCGTACTGCCGCATCAGGCGCTTGCGCGCCTTCACCGGCGGCGCCTCGCCGTCGAGCGGCACCAAGGCAGGAGCAAGCGCCGCCGGCACCCTCGGTCTCGGCTGGTTCTGCATCCGCGGCAAGTCAGAGCGCGCCATGACGGCCCTTTGGCGAAGCTTCAGCGGCCGGCTTTGGAACGAGAGTCGGCCAAAATCGCTAATAAAGATATCATGGAGAAGCGGCCGCGCCACAAGGCACGGCTGACCGCATAGAAAACGCCGCTCGGCCGGCAAAGGCCGCCGGGGCTAAGCTTGGCTCGGGGAGATGAGCGGGCGGGGAGCGGCCCCCTGCCCGGCGCGATTTACTCTTCTTCGTCGCCGACGTCGGGCTCGGGCTGGGCCTCCGGCGGGGTGAGGCCTTCGAGACCCTTGAGCAACTCTTCCTCGGACATCCGGTCAGTGGTGACGTCGGTATCGTCGGCGTCGACGCCGGTGCCCGGCGCGCCGATCAGGGGAACGCCCTCCGGTTCCGGCTCATCGACCTCGACATATTTCTGCAGCGAGTGGACGAGCTCCTCCTTGAGGTCCTCCGGCGAAACGGCCTGTTCGGCGATTTCCCGCAGCGCCACAACCGGGTTCTTGTCGTTGTCGCGCTCGACCGCGATCTGCGTACCCGACGAGATCATGCGCGCGCGGTGGGCCGCCAACAGCACGAGGTCGAACCGGTTCTCGACCTTGTCGATGCAATCTTCAACGGTGACACGGGCCATTTCGCGCGCTTCCTTAAGGCTGTCCGGGGTCCCGCAACGGGACGTTGTCCGCAATATGGGCTTAAGTATCGTTCCGGAGGCTGCGGCGCAAGTCCGTTTTTTTCTTGTGTTTTCCGCCACATTGGCGGCTTTGGAAACGACCGGACATGACGATATTTAACTTGGCGAAGACACGCCGCTCTGTTACCCAAAATTTCGGGATGCGCCTTGCGGAGTTCCCGAGTGATCCTTGCGGAATCGCCGCGACGGCGTGCCGCAAGTGGTTCGCCGTACTGCAGCTTGCCACGGCTCAATCCGGCGATAGTACTTCGTGGCGAGAGTCGCTTCGACCGTCGAACGTTTCCGACGGCGAGAACTTAGATTTAAAGAACGCCGGCGTCGTCTCATTCATTGCGGTCGATCCGGTTTCATCACGAGAAGCAGTCAGAGAACATCATGTCGGCACAGATGGAAAAAATCGCGCTATTCATTGACGGCGCCAATCTCTACGCCACGGCGAAATCGCTCGGCTTCGACATCGACTACAAGCGGCTGTTACGCGAATATCAGTCGCGCGGTTATCTGGTGCGCGCGTTCTACTACACCGCCGTCATCGAGGATCAGGAGTATTCCTCGATTCGGCCGTTGATCGATTGGCTCGACTACAACGGCTACACCGTCGTCACCAAGGCGACCAAGGAATTCGTCGATCAGACCGGCCGGCGCAAAGTCAAAGGCAATATGGACATCGAGCTTGCGGTCGACGCCATGGAGCTGGCGCCGCACATCGATCAGATGGTGCTGTTCTCCGGCGACGGCGATTTCCGCTCGCTGGTCGAGGCGGTGCAGCGCCGCGGCGTCCGGGTCGTCGTCGTCTCGACGATCTCCACGCAGCCGCCGATGGTCGCCGACGAACTGCGCCGCCAAGCCGATCAGTTCGTCGACATCATCGAATTGCAGAACAAGATCGGCCGCGATCCCGGCGAACGGCCGCCACGGGAAGCGCGAGAACCGCGCGAGCCGCGCGGCGAGCCGCGCCATACGCCGCAATTCCTGCAGCGCAGCCCGACTTCGACGCGCGTCGAAGTCGAGGAAGACGAGTTCGAAGACGAATAGCCCCTTGATCGTCGGGCCATCGCATCATTCGTTGCGGCATATCGATCCAAAGGAAGACCGAGGAACAAGCCATGACGCGCCCGAGCGGGATGCCCGGCCGCGATTGTCCGCGCTGCCCGCGTCTGGTCGCCTTCCGCGATGACTGGCGCGAGCGCGAACCGCAATGGTTCAATGCTCCCGTCGATTCGTTCGGCCCGGTTGACGCGCGCCTTTTGATCGTCGGGTTGGCGCCGGGGCTGCGCGGCGCCAACCGCACCGGACGGCCCTTCACCGGCGATTATGCCGGCGATCTCCTGTACGCGACGCTCAAGGAGTTCGGCTTCGCCCGCGGCGACTATCGGGCCAGCGTCGACGACGGTCTTGAGCTCGTCGATTGCCGCATCACCAATGCGGTGCGTTGCGTGCCGCCGGAGAACAAGCCGACGCCGGCCGAGATCGCGACGTGCCGGGACTTTCTCGCCGCCACCGTGAAGGAAATGCCGCGGCTTGCCGCGGTGCTGGCGCTCGGCCGCATCGCGCATGAGAGCTTCGTCGCCGCCAGCGGCGCGCGGCGCTCGGAATTCGCCTTCGGCCACGGCCGCGCGCAGGCGCTCGGCGCGCTGACCTTGTTCGACAGCTATCACTGCTCGCGCTACAACACCAATACCGGCGTGCTCACCGAACAAATGTTTCGCGACGTGTTCGCCAATCTGCGCAAAGCGCTCGACGCACGAAGCGCCTGAGCGGCGTCATCCGCCGCGGCGCAGCCAGGCAGCGACTTCTGCCGCGTTCTTGTCCGGCGGAAACACCGGATAGAACACCTTGACGATCACCCCGTCATCGACGACGAGCGCCATGCGCTTGAGCAGCGTCATGCCGGAGGTCGTGAAGGTAGGCAGGTTGAGCGCGCGGGTGAGCGCAAGTTCGGCGTCGGAGAGAATTGGAAACGGCAAATGCAGGCGCGCCGCGGCCTCGCGCTGATAGCCGGTAGCCTGCGTCGACAAGCCAAAAACGCGAGCGACGCCGAGCGCCTTCAACGCGGCGAAATGATCGCGAAAGCCGCAGGATTGCGGCGTGCAGCCGCGCGCGCCGGGAATATCGTCCCAGCCCGGCGGCGCATCGACGCCCGGCACGCCGGTGCGCGGATAGACATAGAGCACCGCGCGGCCCTTGAGCTTCGACAGGTTCACCGCGGGGCCGCTTGTCGCCGCGAGCGCGATATCCGGCCACTTCATCCCGGTGAGGTGGCGCGCGCCGCCATCATCCTGCGGCGCCGGAATATCGGGCGGCAAAAAAGTCGGGTCGTGCGCGCCCGAAGCCTCTCGCGCGCTCATGGCTGGCTCCCAATTTTTTCGCGCATGATCTTATCCGAAAACCGGTTTCCACTTTTCGGGATCATGCGCCGTACGACATGAATTCCATCAGCGAGCCGTCGGGGTCGCGAAAATACACGCTGGTGCCCGCCCCCTTGGCGCCGAAACGCTGCATCGGCCCGCTTTCGACAGCAACGCCGTGCGCCTTTAGATGAGCGATCGCCTCGGCGATCGGCCCCATCCATTCGAAGCAGAGATCGCTATTGCCGGGCTGCACCGGCAGCCGCGCCACCTCCGCGGGCTTGACGCCCGGACCGTGCACGTTGAGCTGCTTGTCGCCGAACCGGTAGGCGAAGCCCGCCGGCCGTTCGATGAGCGCGGCGCCTAGGACTGAAGTGTAGAACGCATTCGAACGCTGCCAGTCGGTGACATGGATCACGCAATGATCGAGTTTGGTCGGAACGGACATATCGGCGCCTCCGCATTCACACTTTTTGCCGCAGCAAACGGCCGCGCTCGCGCTCCCATGAGCGCTTCTTCTCGGTGTCGCGCTTGTCGTAAAGCTTTTTGCCGCGCGCCAGCGCGAGTTCGAGCTTGGCGCGGCCCCTCTCGTTGAAATAAAGCTTCAACGGCACGAGCGTCATGCCCTCGCGCTCCACCGCGCCGATCAGCTTGTTGATCTGGCGCTTGTGCAAGAGCAGCTTGCGCGGCCGTTTCGGCGTGTGATTGAAGCGATTGGCCTGGAGATATTCCGGGATATTCGAATTGATCAGCCAGATCTCGCCGCCGCGCGCATCGGCGTAGGATTCGGCGATCGTCGCCTTGCCCTGGCGCAGCGATTTGACCTCGGTGCCGGTGAGCGCGATGCCGGCTTCCATGGTCTCGTCGATGAAATAGTTGAAGCGTGCCTTGCGGTTGTCGGCGACGACGCGAAGCTTTCTTTCCGCCTTTTCCGCCACGAAACCGCCCCGCTCAACGGCTCTTGAGCAGATCGCGGATTTCGGTGAGCAACAGCACTTCCTTCGACGGCGGCTGCGGCGACGCCAGCGGCGATTCCGGCGCTTTGAGCCGATTGATGCCCTTGATCGCCAGGAACAGCACCCAGGCGATGATCATGAAATTGATCACCAGCGTGACGAAATTGCCCCAGGCGAGCACCGCGCCCTGCTTTCTGGCGTCGGCAAGCGAGGTCGCCGTTACTTTCGCCGATAGCGGGATGAAATAGTTCGAGAAATCGAGCCCGCCGGTGACCGCGCCGATAAGCGGCATGATGATGTCGTTGACCAGCGAATTGACGATCGCGCCGAAGGCCGCGCCGATGATGACGCCGACCGCGAGGTCGACGACATTGCCGCGCACGGCGAATTTTTTGAATTCTTCGAGCATCGATGGTCCTCGAATTGGAAGATCGTCTTTTCCGGTCGTCCCCGCGAAAGCGGGGACGCAATCCGCAACACTGGGTCCCCGCGTGACGCGGGAACGGCGGCGTAAGCTCCTAATTGATCAGGCCGGCGTGGACCATGGCTTGGCGCACGACGGCCTGCGCCTTGTCGCCCGCCGGCACCATCGGCAGGCGCAAGGTATTGGCGCATTTGCCGAGGAGCGACAGCGCGTATTTGATCGGCGCCGGGCTCGTTTCGACAAAAAGGTTGATGTGCAGCGGCGCGAGCTTGTCCTGCAATTTGAGCGCCGCGGCATAATCGCCGCGCAGGCATGCCGCCTGGAATTCCGCACACAGCCGCGGCGCCACGTTCGACGTCACCGAGATGCAGCCGTGACCGCCATGCGCCATGAAGCCCAGCGCGGTGATGTCCTCGCCCGACAGCTGGTTGAAATCCTCGCCGAGCACCGCGCGCTGCTGGGTGACGCGCGTCATATTGGCGGTGGCGTCCTTCACCCCGGCGATGTTTTTGAGCTCGTAGAGCCGCGCCATGGTGTCGACCGACATGTCGATCACCGAACGGCCGGGGATGTTGTAGATCAGGATCGGAATGCCGATGGCATCGTTGATCGCCTTGAAATGAGCGTAGAGCCCGTCCTGCGTCGGCTTGTTGTAATAGGGCGTGACCACCAGCACCGCATCGGCGCCGGCCTTCTCGGCATGCTGGGCGAGATCGATCGCCTCCTTGGTCGAATTGGAGCCGGCGCCGGCCACCACCGGGACGCGGCGGCGCGCCTGATCGACGCACCATTCGACGACGTCCTTGTGCTCGTCGTGCGACAGCGTCGGGCTCTCGCCGGTGGTGCCGACCGGAACGAGCCCATTGGTGCCCTCGGCGATTTGCCAATCGACGAGCTCGCGGAACGCTTTCTCGTCGACGGAACCGTTCTTGAACGGGGTGACGAGTGCGGTGAACGAGCCTCGAAAGCGGGTCTTGGCAGCCATGAGTCGGTCCATGAAATGATCGATGACGGGGGCCGCGGCGGACACGGCAGACCCGCCGTGTCGCATAGATATCGGGTTGCGCCAGGGCTTGAAAGCCCCTTTACGCGCGGGATTGGTCGGTCGGCAGCCGACGGCGGCACACCCACGGCCCCGCTTTCGCCGCAAAACTGTAAATTGTGGCAGGAGCTTCCGCAGGTTAGGGTTTCTTCAACCTAACCGGCCGAAGAGATTCTCCGCCATCGAGACACGCCCACCGGGAGGGACCGTGCCGGGTTTCCGGACCATTGTGCTGCTCGCCTGCATCGCCGTCCTGAGCGCCGCTTCGCACGCCGCGCCGCTGTCGGGCCCGATCCCTTTGCCGCGCCACCGGCCGGTCATCAAAGGCGAAAAGCTCGGCAAGGCTGAGACAGCAAAGGCTGAAACAGCAAAGGCTGAGACAGCAAAGGCTGAGACAGCAAGGCAGCGCGGCGCGAAGGCCGAGCCGCTTCGGGCGGCGCCCCTCGCGATCGTGCCGGCGGCGCCGCGGAACGCACGGCTCGAGCCGCCGGTCGGACAGGCGCCGATAGTGGCGCCGCCGCCCAGCGCGGTGCCGCCCTTCGCCACCACCACTGCGACGGCGACCTCGCCGCTTGACATCTCCGCGGTCAAGCAGGCGATCGATCTCGTGCGCAAGAACCACCAGGGCGAAGCGACCGACGTCGAGCACACCATCTCCGATCCGGTCGCCCGCAAACTCGTGGAATGGGTGATCCTGCGCAGCGAAGACGGCTCGAGCGATTTCTCCCGCTACGCGGCATTCATCGCCGCCAATCCGAGCTGGCCCGGCATCGAGATGCTGCGGCGCCGCGCCGAGGCGGTGCTGTGGGAAGACCGCGTCGATCCGATGGCCACCATCGACTTCTTCCGCTCGCAGGAGCCGCACACGGCCAAGGGCCACTTCGCGCTGGCGCGCGCGCTGCTCACGCGCGGCGACGTCGCCGGCGCGGCGGCCGCGGTGCGCCAGGCCTGGCGCCGCGACGGCTTTTCCGGCGATCTCGAGGAACAGGCGCGCGAAACCTTTTCCGGCTTGATCACCTCGGCCGACGATGAAGTGCGCATGGCGGCGCGGCTCTATGCCGAGGACAACGACGCCGGATTGCGGGCGGCGCACCACCTCGACGCCACCGCGGTCGCCATTGCCAAAGCCCGCGCCGCGGTCAACGATCAGTCGCACAACGCCAAGGCGCTTCTCGAGGCGGTACCGGAGGCCGCGCGCCGCGATCCGGGCTACATGTTCAGCCGCATCCAGTGGCTGCGGCACAACGACAAGATCGCGGAGGCCGCGCAATGGCTCAATGCCGCGCCGCGCGATCCGGCCAGGCTGATCGATGTCGACCGCTGGTGGGTCGAACGCCGGCTCATATCGCGCAAACTGCTCGATCTTGGCGACGCCCGGCTGGCCTATGAGGTCGCCAACGGCGCGGCGCCGCCGGAAAATCAGAACTATCGCGCCGAGCAGCATTTCACCGCCGGTTGGATCGCGCTGCGCTTCTTGCGCCAGCCGGCCATCGCACTTGCGCATTTCGCCCGGATCGCCGATGGCGTGTCCAATCCGATCACGCTGGCGCGTTCGTTCTACTGGCAAGGCCGCGCCGCGGAAGCCCTGGAGCGCGAGCATGACGCGCGCGCGTTCTACGAAGAGGCGGCGCGCTATCCGACCGCTTATTACGGCCAGCTCGCCCGTGCCCGGCTCGGTATCGACGAGGTGACGCTCCACGCGCTGCCGCGCCCGCCCGCCGAGCACCGCACGCTGGAAATCGCCCGCGCCTTCGAGATTCTCTATGCCGCCGACGAGCGCGATTTCGTCGCCATCATGGCCGCCGACCTCGGCGACAAGGCAACCGACATCGCGGCGCTCGCCGAGCTTGCCGAGATCGCCACCCGCCATAACGATGCGCGGGCCACGCTTTTGATCGGCAAGGCCATGCTCGGCCGCGGCTATCCGTTCGAGCGCTATGCATTTCCGAATTTCGGCGTGCCGAATTATCGGCCGATCGGGCCCCCGGTGGAACCTTGCGTGGTCTATTCGATCGTGCGCCAGGAGAGCGCGTTCAATCCGCACGTCGTGTCAAGCGCCAATGCCTACGGCCTGATGCAGGTCACCCCGGCATCCGGCCGCGACACCGCCAAACGATTCAATGTCACGTTCAATCAGCGCCGGCTCGCCGACGACGTCGCCTATAATGCCCAACTCGGCACGGCGGAGCTCGGCAACGATCTCGCCAGCTGGCGCGGCTCCTATATTTTGGCTTTCGTCGCCTACAATGCCGGACCGCGCCGGGCGCGGGAGTGGATCGAGCAATACGGCGATCCGCGCAATCCCAAGGTGGATCCGATCGACTGGGTCGAGCGCATTCCGATCTCGGAGACGCGCAATTACGTCGAACGCGTGATCGAGAACATGCAGGTCTATCGCGCGCTCGTCGAAAACAATCCCAGGCTATTGATCGAAGCCGACCTGCGCCGCGGTGGGTAACTGAGATCGAAGCTGCGCGATGACTGCACCGCGCCGCCCATCACGGCCACGCGATGCGAATGGGCTCTGCCGGCGCGGAGCGCGCCCGCGTGGGCTCTCCTCGTTGATAGCGTTCCCACATCGTGGTGTAGGCGGCTTCGATCTGCCGCGTCGTGCGCTCGGTTTGAAATAACGGAAACGTGCTTTTATTGCGCGCGAGCTGTTGCCGCAACGAGGCGAGCCGGGACGGATCGCGCGCCAGTTCCAGCGCAAGCGCTTCGTAGTCCGCGGGCGATGACGTAATCAACTCATCGAGGCCGACCGCTTGCACCAGGCTCGCCGCGACCCGACCGGCGAACGTCGCTCCGGCACAGGTCAGCACCGGGACGCCGGCCCACAGCGCATCGCACGCCGTCGTGTGCGCGTTATAGGGCAAGGTGTCGAGAAACAAATCCGCTTGCCGTTGCCGCGCCAGATGATCGGCGACCGCCGGAAGGCGCGGCGCGAAGACCAGACGGTCCGGCGCCACCGCCCATCGTTCCGCCGCTCGGCGCAGATTCGCCTGCGCCGTGGCATTGGCCTCGCTCAGCCACAGCACGCTGGCGGGCGTGGCGGTCAGCAGGCGCATCCACAGCGCAAAGGTCTCGGGACTAAGCTTGTAGGAATTGTTGAAGCAGCAAAAGACGAAGCCCTCTTCCGGCAAGCCGCATTCGCGACGCGGCGGCACCCGCTCGGCGATCGTCCGCCGGTCGTCGTTGATCAGATAGCAGTCCGACAGCCACACCACCTGCTCGGAATAAAATGCGCTGTGGTCTTCCGGAATGATGACGCGGTCGGCCAGAATGTAATCGAGGTGCGCGCTGCCCATCGTGCCCGAATAGCCCAGATAGTTGACCTGGATGGGAGCCGGGCGGCGCGCCACGACCCCGAACCGGTTGTGACTGGTAAATCCCATCAGGTCGACCAGGATGTCGATCTCACGCTCGCGGATGAGATTTGCAATTTCCTGGTCGCTGCGCCGGCCAACGTCGATGAAATGCTCGAATGCGCCTTCAATTCGCTCTCGGACCGGCGAAGCGCGATCCGCACCCAACGATAGGGCGGTCGTTTCGAAACGCGTTTTGTCGTGATGCTCGAACAAACCGGCGGTCAGATAGCCGACCGGGTGTTCGCGGAAGTCGCCGGAGAGATAGGCAAGCCGAATGCGCTTGTGAGCGAATATGTCGCCGTGCCAAAGCGGCGGAAAATGCGGTCGATCCTGCACGCTGCGCATCGCGCATTGCTGCTGATCCTTGGCCGACGACGACGGCACCGCGAGCAGATGAAAGGGCGTGCTGGCCGCCTTGTCTTGCCGCAGCATTGCCAAGAGCCGTGCCGTCTCCCCGTCCAGGTTTGTCCAGTCGCATAGGCACAGCTTTGCAAACAGCCGCGCGCCCGGCACATCGTCCAGATCGGGGTCGAGCGCCATCGCCTTGTCATAGGCGGCGAACGCCTCCTCATATCGCCGCGCGGCGAGAAGAATATTGCCGCGGCCAAGCCAGGCTTGCGCAAGCCCGGGCTGCAGCGCCAGCGCCTTGTCGTAGGCAACAAGCGCGTCGCCGTGCCGATCGAGCTCGCCGAGAACCTGGCCGCGGCCGATCCAGGCCAGTGCGAGATTGGGCTTGAGCGCCAGCGCCTGGTCGTAGGCCGCCAATGCGGCGTCATAGCGCTTGAGCGAGCCGAAGATGTTGCCTTTGTTGAGGTGCGCTTCGGCATATTTCGGCTGCAGAGACAGCGCATGCTCGAAACTCGCAAGTGCCGCATCGTAGTCGCGCAGTTCCGCCAGGGCAGAACCCCGCTCATTGATTGCCGCGACATGATTTGGTGCTCGCGCCAAAAGCTTGTCGAATGCCGCGACCGAGTCGCGCAACCGCTTGAGCTTGCACAGCGCGATCGCCTTCACGTACAGAACGGCGGGGTGCAAAGCGTCGAGGGCAAGGCCGCGTTCGGCGATTTCGAGAGCGGATTGAAATTGGCCGGCCTGAAACAGGATCGTCGCATAGTTTTCGACGAACTGGATGTTCCGCGGCTCCAATGCGAGCGAGCGATGCAGAAGAGCGACCGCTTCCCTGACGTTGCCGGTCGCCGCCTCGATCAGTCCCAGATAGTGCAGCGCGTGAGAATTCTTCGGATCTGCCGCAATGATCTCGCGGTACAATTTGCCGGCGTTCTGCAGTTGGCCCCCTTGATGGAATGCGAGCGCCCTCTGTAATTTCAGTCGATCGTCAGAACTGGACATGCTGATCCGGCGGTCCCGTTGGTCGGCGCGTCGATCCGATCCGATAAGCTTGATAAGCGGCCGCCGCAACAGCAACGGCAGCCATCCGCGGCCGGCCGGCGCCGGCCGCGATTGACGGCAAGACGACATGCCCCTCGCCGCCATCCAGCTGAAATTAAATGATAATTCGTCCGATCCAGGTATTCGGCAAAGCCGTTGCAGTGCCGCTCCCCTGCCCATAGATTGCGTGGCCCGCGGGACTAATCGCGAAGGACTTTGCCGGAGCGACGCGACATGCCCACCGACCACTTCGTCACCGCTCAGGACGGGTTGCGGCTGCATGTTCGCGAATACGGACCACGAACGGCAATGTCGGCTTTGCCGGTGGTGTGCCTGCCCGGTTTGACACGCACCGTCGCCGATTTCGACGAGCTGGCGCAGGCGCTCGCCGAGGGTGCGCCGGCGCGGCGCGTGATCGCCATCGATTCGCGCGGCCGCGGCCAATCGGATTACGACAGCAATCCGGAAAACTATAATGTCGCGGTCGAGCTCGGCGACGTGGTCACGGTGCTGACCGCGCTTGAAATCGGCGCGGCAGTCTTCGTCGGCAGCTCGCGCGGCGGCATCCTCACCATGTTGCTCGGCGTGGCGCATCCGACCGCCGTTGCCGGCGTCGTGCTGCACGATATCGGGCCGGTTATCGAACCCAAAGGCTTGGCGCGCATCAAGAGCTATGTCGGCAAGCTGCCGCAGCCGCGCAGCTTCGAGGAAGGCGCCGAGATCCTCCGCCGCTTGTTCGACGCCCAGTTCCCGAAATGCACCGCGGAGCAATGGCTCGCCGCCGCGCGGCGCACCTGGAAAGCCGACGACGGCGCGCTGGCGCCGACCTACGACGTGCGCTTGGCGCGCGCGCTTGCCGACGTCGATATCGAGCGGCCGCTGCCGTCGATGTGGAACGAATTCGACGCGCTGTCGCGCCTGCCGGTCCTGGTCATCCGCGGCGGCAATTCCGACATTCTGTCCGCCGCCACGGTGACCGCGATGCGCGAGCGTCACCCCGGCCTGGAAGCCATCGAAGTCCCCGACCAAGGGCACGTGCCCGGGCTCGATAGCCCGGATTTGATTCGCCGCATCGCCGAATTCGTCCAGCGCTGCGAGGCGAGCATACGGCAAGTCGAGCGCGTGAATGAAAGGCGCGCGGCACAATAGCCGCGCGAATGCCTGCCGATCCTGCGGGAGCTTTCCGGCCGGCAAAAATTTTCCCGCCCACAAAAAGAAAAAAACCCCGGCGGAATGAACCGCCGGGGTTTCCGTTTCTCACGCCGCGATCAGACGATCAGGGCAGGAAGTCCTTGTGCATACGGACGGTGACGTTCCAGGCGTTCTCCGAGGCGCCGCCAACCGTCAGCGGTCCGCCCGCCGGCACGGCAGTGGCGATGCCGATGCCGCCCGGCACCAAACCGGTGGCCGACTTGGCGCTGTCGAGGTGGTTATACATCACCTCGACGCCGAGATAGAACGACTTGGTCACGTCCCACTGCAGGCGGGAGCTGGCGCCCCACACCGACCAGTTGTTGTTGCAGCCAGGGGCCACGATGAAGGTGTTGGCCGCTGTCGCGACAGCCTGCGTCCCGGGCCCCTCGGCGAAGCAGAGTGCGCCGTTGGCCTGGTTGTCGTAGCTGACCGCCTCATAGGCGCCGACGAAGGATTCATGCACCGACGGCGTCCAGTAGTGCTCGTAGGACGCGTTGACGCTCCACGCCGTGGTCAAATCGCAACCCGTCGCTCCGGGGAAGCTGGTCCCGAGATCGACGGCGCCATAGACGCAGTCGCTCATGACGCCATAGGCGCCGGTCGAACTCTGCTGATCCATGAAGTTGCCCTGGTTCGGCTGGTTGAGGTAACGCAGGCCACCCTGGGTGTAGTTCACTTCACCCTGGAAGTAGTCGCCCTGCGCGACCATCGGGAAGTTCAGCCGCAGACCGGCGCCGACCACCCAGCCCCACTTGTCGCTGGGATGACCGCTGGTGACGTCGAGGACGGCATCCTGGTCGTAATAGGTGCCGTTGACCTCATGCAATGCACCCATGATCTGGGCACTGCCCCAGGTCTGGTCGACGCGGAGGTTGGCGACGATGTCCGGCGACTGATAGCCGGCATAGCCAGGAGAGGTCGCGAAGGCGCCGCCGGCAAGCGTGCCGGTCTCGAGATCGACCGCAGCCACACCAGTCGGCGTAACATCGATGATCTGGGTGTTGCGGCGGTTTTCAGCCGAGATCGTCCCCGTGAAACCGTTGCCGAACTGTGCCGTATAGGCCCAGACCCACTGGCCGCCGTCGCCGGTGTCTTCGATCGGCATGAACGCCGCGCGATAGGCCACGGCCGCGGCGCTATAGAAGTCGTAGAACGACTGCGTCAGACCGGCGGTGAAGCCGGCCCATTGCAGGAAGGCGCGGTTCGAACTGAAGGTGCCCTGACCGCCGCCCGGGTTCTCGAAGCTGTTGTTGTCGCTCAGGCCGACGTCGATATAGGCGCGCGCCGTGCCGTAAGCAGTCTGCTCGCGGGCGTCCGCGGTGATGTAACCGCGCTCGCGGGTGACGAAGTTGCTGGTCTCGCGAATATTGCTCTGACCGGCGAACGGACCCCAGGTCATGCTGCCGTTGTTATTGCCCCAGGTCGCTTCGACACGCACCCAGCCACCGATCTTGATGCACATATCGGTGCCCGGCATATAGTAGAATCCCGCCCCGTAGAGGCTGCAGACCTTCACGTATTCGACCGGCTTGGCCTTAACGGGAAGATCAGCTGCCTGCCCCGCAG
>Ga0335081_10002025_pt1 | contig 31992 bp, 27 predicted proteins | sample Lox_Sample_35_FD_206713 | JGI IMG/M metagenome (GOLD analysis project Ga0335081, IMG submission 206713) | Soil microbial communities from Loxahatchee National Wildlife Refuge, Florida, United States - Lox_Sample_3.5 | ecosystem: Environmental > Terrestrial > Soil > Wetlands | place: USA...
CTGGAAGACCACCTTGTTGTGCATGGTGCCGCCATAGAGCGGGTGCGGATGGCACACCAGCCCGGCCATCGGGGGATTCGCCCGCGTGCTCGTCCACAAAAGCGCTTCCAGGCGCCCGGCCGGGCCGTCCAGAAACAGGCTGCGATGGAAGACTTTGTTCGTTCCGTCCATGGGCTGGCGGAGTCGGGTCAGGCCGGCCGGCGCGTCAACTCACCGGCAGGCGGACGGCGGCCGCGCGGCTGTACTGCACCGCCACACACAGTGAGGAGCCGCGTTCGATGATGCGCACCACGCGGCTCTCGATTTCCTCGGCCGGCTCGCCGGGCTTGAAGGGCAGCGTGAGCCACAGGTGCTGTCCCACGGTGTAGGACTGCGCCGCTTTGAACAGCACGCCGGTGCGCGAGATGTCCACGGTTTGCGTTTCCTCGCTCCCGTTTTCCCCGCGCACGCGGATGGGCAGGACCAGCTTGGAGCGGTCCTTGGAACGCCGCTCCGAGGGGAGTTGCATCACGCTGCGCTCGCGCACGTTGATGGGGGTGGGATCCGAGCGCGCGCTGTGAAATCGCACGGCCACCTCGGAGGTTCCGTCGGCGGCATTGTCCACGCGGACCACCGTGGCGGGAAATTCCACGTCGCCGCCCATCGATTTCGGATCGTAGGGAACGATCACCCAGACCGTGCTGTGCATTTCGTAAGGCTGGCGCGTGCGGAAGAGCACTCCGTTGCGCGAAACGTCCAGAGTGGTGGTCACTTCCATGGATTCCCGGGGCGGTCCGATCTGGCGCACTCGTATGGCCAGTTCGGTCCGCACCCGCGGCCGCTCGCGTCCTTCGCTTCCGGGCATAGCTTGGGAAAGTAGCTGCGGCGAGACTGCAAGTCAAGCCACCGCAACGCTTCCACTACGCACCCGCAGTCCGCGCCTCTGCCCATTGCACGGCGTGCAGGTTCGGTGATAGGGTGACATTATATTTCCCGTGAGAGGCGCGAGGATTTTTGTATGAACGAGATGGAACGCCGCATGTCCCGACGTTTCAATATGAACCTCCCGCTCATGATTCGTTTTCAGAACGGAACCCTCCGGATTGAGCAGGAGGCGCGCACTCGCGACGTCAGTTTCCGCGGCCTCTACTTCGTGATCGACAGCGCCTTCCAGGCCGGGATGCCCGTTGAATTCGTGCTGACCCTTCCAAAGGAAGTGACCATGGCGGGCGACGTGCACATCCAATGCTACGGGACGGTGGTGCGCGTGGAAGATTTTGAGAGCCGGCGCGGAGTTGCCGCCCGCATTGACCGCTACGAATTCGTTTCCGCGCTGGCCTGAGCGCGTTCCGCACCTCGCCGATTTCTGAGGGAGGTCTCCATGGGGAAATACGACATTGGGAATGCACTGGAGGAATTGAACGAGGAGGCGCTGCTTCCTCATCCCGTCCGGCTGCGGGACATGATCCTGCGGACGGAACTCGATCCCCAGGCCGCCGTGGACGTCAACCGCGAATTCCAGAATTACCTGACGCAGTTCGGCCAGGTGCAAAAAATCGGCCGGGGCATCCTGGAGACGCTGGCCGCGCATCGCCCGAAACAAACCTGACGCCGCCACAGGGGCGCCCGCGTCCCCGTCGCCCGCGCAGAATTTCCCGCCGCGATTTGCGATAATGGTCGTTTTCCGCCGCCATGGCGCACGAAACCCTGCTCATCGACGCCGACGACACGCTCTGGGAGAACCAGGTTCACTTCGAGCAGGTGATTGACGGTTTCCTCGCCATCATCTATCGCCTGGGGTTCTCGCCCGCTTACGCGCGCCGCATCCTGAACGAGACGGAGCGCCGCAATATCCGCCAGTACGGCTTCGGCGTTCGCAGCTTCCACACCGCGCTGGAGGAAACCTATCTGAAGCTGGCCGGCAACATGGCCCGGCGCGAGGTGATCCGGCAGATCGGGGCGCTGGTCACGGAACTCTCGGCCACCCCGCCCGCGCTGCTGGCCGGGGTGGCGGAGACGCTGGCCTACCTGGCTTCCCGTCACCGGCTCATTCTCTGCACCAAGGGCGAGCCCGCGGAACAGGCCGGGAAGCTCGAGCGATCCGGGCTCCAGGCCCACTTCCAGTCCGTGGAGATCGTGGCCGACAAGGATTCGCACACCTACCGCGCGCTGGTCAAAACCCATCGCATCGTCAAATCGCACGGCTGGATGGTGGGCAACAGCCCGCGAAGCGACATCAACCCCGCTCTCGCCGCCGGCCTCAATGCCGTCTTCATTCCGCACGCCAAGACCTGGGAATTCGAGCACGACGAACTCTCCAGCGGGCCGGGAAAGCTGCTGGTGCTTCCCACGTTTCGCAGCCTTCAGGACTACTTCTAGGGGATGCCTATGAACGCGGCCGGGGACTACCGCTCCGAATTTTTCGATTTCGAGGACGCCACCTATCTGGCCATGGCCGCGCAAGGACCGCTGCCCCGCGCCGCCTTCAAGGCACTGGACGCCTCGCTGGAATTCAAACGCCGCCCCTATCGCATCGAGGAATCGCTGTATTTCGATCTTCCCGCGCGCGTGCGGGGCCTGCTGGCCCGGCTGACCGGCGCAGCGGAGGATGAGATCGGCATCACCACGGGCGCCTCCACGGGCCTGGCGGCCATAGCCGCGGCCCTGCCGTGGGAATCGGGCGATGAAGTGCTCACCGCCCGGGGCGAATTTCCCGCGCAGGCCTGCACCTGGGCGCCGCTCGCCTCCGCGCGCGGCGTGGCGGTGCGGTTCGTCACGCCGCGGGGGCGCTTTCCCCGGGCCAGCGACTTTCTGGAGCACCTGACGCCGCGCACGCGCCTGGTGAGCGCCAGCCTGGTACGCTTCGGCGACGGCTCGCTGCTGGACGCGGCCGCGCTGGCTGCGGGACTGGCGGGTTCGCGCTGCCGCCTGCTGCTGGACGTCACGCAGGCCTGCGGGGCGATTCCGCTGGACCTGCGCGCCCTGGGCGCGGATTTCGCCGTGTGCGCCGCGTACAAGTGGCTGCTCGGCCCCTACGGCACGGGATTCGTATGGGCGCGCCGCGAGCACACGCAGGCGCTGGCGCCTGCGCCGTTCTACTGGATGGGAGCGTCGTCGAACCAGAAATTTCACGACCTGGATTTCGATCCCGATCCCTCGGGCGCATTCGCCTGGCGGCCGCCTGCCACGGCGCGCCGCTGGGACGCGGCAGAGACGGCCAGCTTCTTCCATCTCTCCGCGTTCGCCGCTTCGCTCGAATTCGTGGCCAGGGTGGGCCCGGCTGCGGTGCTCCAGCACAACCGCGCGTTGCTCGATCTGCTGATCGAGCGGCTCCCCGCGGACCGCTGCGTGCTCGCCAGTCCTCGCCACCCCGCCGAGCGCGGCCCCTATCTGTGCGTGGCGGCGCGCACGCCCGAAGCCACCGGGCATCTCTACGAGCGTTTGCGGGAGCAGAAAATCTACGTGAGCCTGCGCAACCACGCGCTTCGCGTGGCTCCCTACCTCTACAACACCGAGGAAGACATCGAACGGCTGTTGCGTGTCATCACCATCTGACCCGGCCGCGCATCGAAGCGGGTGAGCCGGAGGCAGGATTCTCCGCCCGCTGGGGAAAGGTCTCGTGGAAGCCACATCGTCTGGAACGTCAGCATCCGCGGCCGGCGGCTGGCCTCGTGTGGCCGTGGTCGGGGCGGGCGCCGTGGGCTGCTATTTCGGCGGCAGGCTGGTTCGCGCCGGATGCCCGGTGACGTTCATCGGCCGGCCTGGCCCCCACTCGAGCGCCGCGACGCTGGCGCGCGACGGCCTGTATTTCGACAGCCCGGAATTCCAGGAAAACCTCCGACTGGAAACTTCCACCGATCCTTCCGCGGCCTCCGCAGCCGAGGTGGTGCTGGTGTGCGTGAAAACGCTGGACACGGCCGCCGCCGCGGCGTCATTGGCGCCTCACCTTCGCGCTGGCGCCATCGTGGTGAGCCTGCAGAACGGCGTGGAGAACGCTGCGGTTATCCGGGAGGCGCTGCGGGATGGCGGCGTCGCTCCGCTGCCCGCGGTGCTTCCCTCGGTCGTCTACGTGGCCGCGGCCATGCCGCAACCCGGCCACCTGAAGCACAGTGGCCGCGGCGATCTGGTGATCGGCACGGGAGGCGATGCCGCGCTCGCGCCCGCCGTCGATCGCGTGGCCCAGCTCTTCGCGCGCGCGGGAGTGCCCTGCCGCGTGAGCGACAACATTGACGGCGAACTGTGGCTGAAGCTGGTGTGGAACTGCGCGGGAAACGCCGTCTCCGCGCTGGGACGCGCGACCTACGGACTGGCGGGCAGTCTCGAGCCGGTCCGCCGCGTGATGGCCGCCGCCGCCGAAGAGGTTGCCGCCGTGGCAAGCGCCGCGGGCGTCCGCCTTCCGCAGACGGATCTGGTGGCCATGGGATTCAAACTGGCCAGCTCCCTGGGCCCGGCCACCTCTTCCACCTCGCAGGACATCGAGCGCGCCCGGCCCACCGAAATTGATTCGCTCAACGGATTCATCGCCCGCCGCGGCGCCGCGCTGGGCGTGCCCACTCCGGTCAACCACACGCTCTGGGCGCTGGTGAAACTTCGCGAGGCTTCCAGCCAGGCAAATTAGCTCCGCCCGCCGGGCCGGCATGGGCCATCGACAACCCGCCCCGCTCCCGCGCGATCTGATTCCGCTGATCCTGTCATGCGCTAGAACGACGGCATGGTGGCCCGGAACGGAATGCGCACAATCGCGGCCAGCTCCACGGCGCGTCCTGCGCGCTCCGCGGCGCGGAATTTCCAGCGCGCCAGCGCTTCCACCGCGTTCTGGTCCAGTTGCGGATCGAGGCTTTTCACCACTTCGATGCTGTCCACCGACCCGTCCTTGCGGATGATGGCGTACAACACCACGTCGCCCTGCACGTGCGCGCTCACGTACGCCGGCGGATATTTCGGGTCCACTTTCCGCATCGGCTCGGGCCCTTCCACCCCGTCCGGATTGCCGCGGTCCGGGATCTCCTTGCCGTTTTCGTCCAGCTCCACGAACTTCAACGTCCAGGTGCCCGTCACACTGGAGAGGTTCGGCATGCTCACGTGCAGCGTGTAGATTCTTCCCGGTTCGAGCAGATCCTCGGGATGAGCGGCCGCCTTGATGCGTTCTTCGATGGTCTGCGCCGGAGCCCGCGTCTGGTCGTCCGGCAGAGCGGCCACACCCGGTTGCCGCGGCCTGGCCGGCGAGGGTGGCCGTCCGCCCAGTCCCAATCCTCCTCCGTACAGTCCCGGGAGCGCGGCAATATTCGACACGGGTTCGTGTCTCCCCGGCGAGATGGCCACGCCCGGGATTTCGCCGCCGGAGCCGCTGCCGCCCCGCCTCTCGCCAGGAGCCGCCGCGCGGCCGCTTTCCGAATTCCCCGCCGCCCCCGGTGCTCTCGCGTTTGGCCCCATGGAAAAACTCGCGTTCAGGTTTCCGGCCGGCACTTCCACGACCGGCGCGGGAGGCGCCGGATTCTCCGAAAGGGCCACCACCTTTTGCCCGGCCGGATCCGCGATCGGCGTCGCGCGAATTTCCGGCGCCGCCTCCGTCTTCCGTTTTTCCGCCTGGAATGTGGGCCGCGCTCCCGTCTGGATTTCCAGCGCCGGTTTGGGCAGGTCCACATGCTGGGAGGTGATGGTCATGTCCGGCAGCGCAGCGGGCACGTTCGGGGCCGCCATGGATCGCCCTGGCCTGGCTAACCGCTGCCGCATGCGCTCGCGGGGATTCAGACGCAGGCGCCGCCGCGCAGGGACCGGTTTGGGCAGATTCGGCCATTCCACGATGTTGGGCAGCGGCGTGAGTTCTTTGGGAGGCGCGGGAGCCGCGGCCGGTTCGATCAGCGTCTGGCGCGGGTGGCTGGCCACTTCCGGCTGGGAGAGGATGGTCTGCCGCGGATTCCATTTGTCCGCGCCTCGGCGCGCCGCTTCCGCCCGGTGCCGCGCCGCGGCTTTCCGGCTTTCTTTTCGGAACGCGGGAATGTAGGGCAGCAGGATCTTCGACGAACCCGTCCAGGCCGCTTCCATCTGTTTGGGCGTACTCTCGGCGGCGGATTTCTCCGTGAACATGCCGTAGCCGTACCGCAGGGGAACGAACACCAGCAGGGTGTGCAACAGCGCCGAAACGATGAACAACGGCCAGTTGCTCCGCCCGCGGATCCAGGCGTCGGGGAAATACGGCCCCACCGGCCAGCCCCGCGGCGGCGCCGGTCCGCGAAGCAGAACCAGCAGATTGTCCCACAGGCCTGTTCGCGGCCATTCCCAGGCAGAGCCCAGCGGACGCGGATTGGCCCGAACACTCACCCGGGGTTCGTGCACCGATGGCGCATGCCCGCTTGCAGCAGAGGCGCTCATGGCCTGGCATTATAGCCGGAGTCCGGCGCCTCCGCCTGTCTCTCGTGGCCACCCCTTGACTGTTCCGAACTTGCGAGCGTGGCCAAAAACTGCGACGATGGCGCCGCTTCTTGGAGGACGCCATGTCTCGTCCAGTCAAAATCCTGCTGATTGTCATTGCCGTGGTGGTGGTGCTCGCGCTCATCATTCCGTCCTTCATCGACGTCGACCGTTACCGTCCGCAGATCGTGGCCGAAGTGGAAAGCCAGACCGGCCGTAAGGTGGAGATCGGCCACATCAGCGCCCGGCTCATTCCCACCCCCGGGTTCTCCGTGGAAAACGTGACTCTCGGCCCTCCCCCGGGCTTCGCTCCCGTCAATCTCCTATCCGTGGACAAGGTCAAAGGCTCGGTGGCCCTGCTGCCTTTGCTGGGCGGCAAGGTGGAAGTGAGCTCCATCGACATCGTCAAGCCCCGCATCACGCTGGCCACCGACGAGCGCGGCCGGACCAATTACGATTTCGCGCCGCCGGCCGCGGGGAAGCGCTCCTCAGGCGCCTCTTCGTCCGCGGGCTCCCCGGTCGCCATCGGGTCCATCTCCGTGACGGATGCCGAGGTGAACATGGTGGAAGTCCGCGGCGGGACTGCGCAGCCTCCCTCCGTGAAGGTATCCGGGTTCACCGCGGAATTCAGCGACCTGGATCTGTCTCCCCAGGGCATGTCGCGCTGGAAGGGAGACATCCCGCTCTCCGGCCTGAAGGCGCAGCTCACCGGCCTGCCCACCGTCACCTTCCGCTCAGGCAGCGTGAAGATCGACAGCGGCGACATCTCCGCCGATTGCGAGGTGGAGCTGCCCGGGGTGGCGCGCGTCAAGGGCGCATTTTCCATTCTCGATTTTCCCAAGATGTTCGCCGCACCCGCCGGAGGCCGCGGCGAAGTGCTGGGCAACGGCAAATTCACCTCGGACGAAATTCACTTTGCACCGTACGAGCTCACGAATTTTTCGATGGAAGTGAAGGCCTATTCCGATCACATTGAGGCGCCCGCCAAGGCCTCCCTTTACGGCGGCACCGTCTCGCTCGCGCCGCGTGTTGAGATGGCTCCGGCCCCCAACGGCGCCCGCCGCTTTTCCTCCTCCGTGCAGCTCGCCCAGGTGGACCTGGATAAACTCGCCGCCGCCGACCCCGGCACGCGCGGCAAGCTCACCGGACATGCGGAGGCCAAGTTGCAGCTCTCCGGCCTGCTCGGCGGCAACCTGATGGATTCATTGACCGGCCAGGGAAGCTTCACGCTGCGCGACGGAAAGGTATCCGGGTTGCAGGCCGCCAAATCCTTCCAGGCGCTCTCCAAGGTGGGCGGCCTGCTTTCTCCCGGCCTGGCCGGCAGCGGGGATCTTCTGGAAGCCACCTACAGCACCGTGGAAGGCGACTTGAGCGTGCGTGGCGGCCGCATTTATACGAGCAAAACGGAAGCGCTCACCAACCGCGGCAAGGGCTCGATTCACGGCAGCATCGGATTCGACCGGTCGCTCGATCTCGAGGGTACCTGGACGCTGGCGAGCAGCAGCTCCGGGGGGCAGCAATCCTCCAATCCCATCGGCGCCCTCGGCGGCCTGTTCGGCAAAGTGACCAAGCACAGTGTGGGCGAGCTGCCCATTCCCTTCACGGTGAAAGGCACTCTGCAGCACCCCATGATTCTTCCCGGCTAGCGCGAGGCTGCCTCAGCGTGCGATTTCCGGCGAGGCCACGGCCCGGCCGGAGCCTCGCGGGTCCGCCAGGGAGAAAAAATCCAGCGCCGCGTCCCCCTGTTCGACGCTGCGCCGACGCACCAGCGGGCCGTGGCCCGCCCCGAGCGCCATTTTGCGAGTCCGCTCGAAGATCACCATCGTGCCGGCCGCTACCAGCGCCGAGTCCGCCAGGATCTCCAGCACCCGCGCGTATTCTTCCTGCTCCGCGTAGGGAGGATCGAAAAACAGAATATCCGCTGGCCCTCCCCGCGCCGCCAGAGTGGCCAGCCCGCGGCACACCTCCCCGGCAACCACCTCCACGCCTGCGCGGATTCCCAGGCTCTCCAGATTTTTTCGAATCAGCGCGACCGAGGCGCGGTGCTTTTCGAGAAACACCACGCGGCGCGCCCCGCGGCTGGCCGCTTCGATTCCCACCGCGCCCGTGCCCGCGTAGCCGTCCACAAAATAACTGCCTTCGATGCGCCCCTGCAGAATATCGAACAGCGTCTCGCGCAGACGGTCGCTCGTCGGGCGCAATTCCATTCCCCGCCCGCTGGCGATGCGCCGGCTCCCGTATTTTCCCGCAATCACCCGCACCCCGGCGTCACCCCACCGCCGCCAACTGGTAGCGCCGCTTCCACTCCGGCCCCAGATGAGCCATCAATCGGGCGAGTTCCGGCGACTCGCCCTGTTCCACCAGCGCCAGCGCCTCCCGCCGCGCGGCCTCCAGCATGTCGAAATCCCGCAACGGATTGGCCACCTGGAATCCCATTTCGCCGTGCTGCCGCGTGCCGAACAGTTCGCCCGGCCCGCGCAGCCGCATGTCCACCTCGGCGATTTCAAACCCGTTGGTTGTGCGCACCATGGTGGTCAGCCGTTCGTTGGCTTCCTCGCTCGTTTTTCTCGGCGCCACCAGCACGCAGAACGACCGCTCGCCGCCCCGCCCCACGCGCCCGCGAAGCTGGTGGAGCTGCGCCAGACCGAAGCGGTCCGCATGCTCGATCACCATCATCGTGGCATTCGGCACGTCCACCCCCACCTCGATCACCGTCGTGGACACCAGCACGGACGTATCCCCCCGGCGGAAGCGCTCGATCACCTCTTCCTTCTCCTCGCTTTTCAGCCGGCCGTGCAGCAGGCCCACCCGCAAATCGCCAAACACTTTCTTCGACAACCGCTCGTACTCGGCCACCGCGGCTTTCAGCTCCGCTTTCGATTCCTCGATCACCGGATAGACCACGTACACCTGCCGGCCTTTTTTCACCTCCGTGCGCGCGAACTCCCACACGCCCGGCAGGTTGTCTTCCGAGGTCACCCGCGTTTCCACCGGCCGGCGTCCCGGGGGCATCTCGTCGATCACGGACTGGTCCAGGTCTCCATAGAGCGTCAGGCAGAGCGTGCGGGGAATGGGCGTGGCGGTCATCACCAGCACGTCGGGTGCTGTTCCTTTCTCCCTCAGCCGTTTGCGCTGCAGCACGCCGAAGCGGTGCTGCTCGTCCACGATCACCAGTCCCAGGTCTTGGAACTGCGCCGCGTCTTCCAGCAGCGCGTGTGTGCCGGCCACCAGTTGCGTGGCCCCGCTCTTCAGTCCCTCCAGCACCTCGCGCTTTTCCGCCGGCTTCATTCCGCTGATCAGCAGGTCCGCGCGGTAGCCGGCCGGCCCCAGCAGCCGCCGCGCGGTCAAATGATGCTGCACCGCCAGAATTTCCGTCGGCGCCATCAGCGCCACCTGGCTCCGGTTTTCCATCACGATTACCGCGGCTTCAAACGCCACCAGGGTTTTTCCGCTGCCCACGTCGCCCAGCAGCAGCCGGTTCATCGGAACCGGACGCTCCAGGTCCGCCGCGATCTCCGCCAGCACGCGCTTCTGCGCCCCGGTCGGTTTGAACGGAAGGATGCGTTTCACCGCTTCGCGGATTCGCGGCTCGCGCACCGAATAGGCGTGCCCGCGTTCCTGCCGCGCCTCGCGCCGCCGCGCGGCCAGTCCCAGTTGATAGTAGAACAGCTCCTCGAAAATCAGCCGCTTCTGCGCCGGCGTGCGAAACGCGTTCAGCGCCTCCAGGCCCGCGCCCGCGGCGGGGAAATGCGCCTCTTCGATGGCCGCCCGCCGCGGTGGAAATCCGTATCGTCCGCGAATCGTCTCCGGAAGAGTGTCCGGCAGCGACGGCTCGAGTTGTGCCAGAGCCTGGTGGATCACCCGTCGCAGCATCCGCGAGCTGATTCCCCCCATGGCCTCGTATATGGGCACGATCCTTCCGACCTCGGTCGAATCCTCCGTTCCTCCGCCCAGCAGCTCGAACTCCGGGTTGATCATTTCCAGTTTGCCCGGACGGTAGGTGTCGAATTCCGCCTTTCCATGCAGCACGATGGCCTGTCCCTCTTGGAACCGCCCTTCCAGATAGTTGCCGTGGAAGAACCGGCAGTACAACACGCCGGTGGCATCGCGCACGGTCAGGTAGTACACCGCGCCGCGCCCGCGCCGGAAGCCGCCCAGGCTTCCCTGCACGACTTCCGCTTTCACCGTGCTCACCCCTCCTCCGGGGATCTCCCGGATGGGTGTGAAGTGGATGCGGTCCTCGTAACGGAAGGGCAGGTAGCGCAGCAGGTCTTCGAGCGTCAGGATGCCGCGTTCCTCGAGGGCCTGAGCGCGGGCCGGACCCACGCCTTTCAGGTAGGTCACCTCGGTGGAGAGAGCGATGTTTCTCGGCGGCGTCTGCAGGGCTTCCCCCGTGCGGTTCCGCGTTAGCTTACACCATGCGGCGTGCCGGCTCGCGCGCCCGCTGCCAGGTGCGCCTCCGCGGGGACGCGCCGGCGGGCATGCCCTCGCGGGCCGCGCCCGCTGGCGGCGGCGCGCCCGATGCAGTAGAGTCTCCGCGCCGGTCTGCGCCGCGTTCCCTGTGCACGCTGCCGCGCCTGGAGCGCAGGAGGATTCGCCGCTTTTTCGCGCGCACCGGCCGTGTCCATTCATGCCGCTCGACCAGCCCAAACGCTCCATCTTCTCCGGTCTCGGCGAGTCCTTCCTCGCCGTGGTGTTGGGAAACCTGATTTATTTTGCCGTGGCTCCGCGCCTGCCGGCTGCGCTCCAGCACGAACTGTTCCGGCCGGACCTCGGGCTGGTGCTCGACTTTCTGGTGTGCGTGGGTGTATTCGCGGCCATTCGGCTGGTGCGCGCCCTGCTCGTAAGTGGCAGACAATGAACGGATTACAACGTCCCGTGCCCGGCTCCGGACCGGCTCGGAATCTTGCCACGGCCAGGGAACCTTCCTGCCCCGGCCCGCGTCTTCCTCTATGCTCACCCTGGAGCGAGCCGCTGCGTCCAACTGTACTGGTGGCGCATCCTCCGGCCAGAAGGGCGTGGGAGTCGCAGTTGGCCGGAACGAGCGCACGCCGGCGAAGGCTATGCTCCCTGCGGAAACGGCGTTGGCATTAGAACGAGAGGCCCAAATCCCCGCGGCCCGGACGCTCGAGGAGAGCGACCTGATCCGGACTGCGCAGCGGGGCGACCGCGAAGCCTTTGAGGAACTCGTCCGCCGCTACGACCAGGACGTTCTCCGCCTGGCCTTGCAGATCACCCGCCGCCCCGAAGACGCGCACGACCTCTACCAGGAAGCTTTCCTGAAGGTTTTCCGCCATCTGGACCGCTTCCGCTTTGAGTGCAGCTTCTACACCTGGCTCTATCGTGTGGTCACCAATGTTTGCCTGGATCATCTGCGCCGCCGCTCCAGCCGCCCGGAAGATCAGGCGCCGGAATCGCCCGCGCTCGCCTCCGCTGCCGACGAGGACTTCTTCGATCGTCAGGCGCACCCCGCCCCGCAGAGCAATCCGGAGCGCGCGCTGATGGGCAAGGAGCTGGGCCACCGCATCGCCCTGGCCATGGAGCGGCTTTCCGCCCGCGAACGGATGGTCTTCGAGCTGAAACATTTTCAGGGCCTGCGCCTTCGCGTGATCGGCGAGATGCTGGGCACCACGGAAGAAACGGTCAAGAATTCGCTGTTCCGCGCCACCCGCAAGTTGCGCAGCAATCTGGAGGCTTACCGCTGATGGGTGCGCCCCACAATTCGCTGCCCGCGCCGTGCGCGGAGTTCGAGCGCCGGCTGGCCCTCTACGTGTGGCAGGAACTGGAGCCGGCGGAATGCCAGGCCGTGGAACGGCATGTGGCCGGATGCGCGGCCTGCGCCGCCGCGCTCGCGCGCGAACGCGTCCTGCTCGAACAGGTCAGTTCCCTCGATCCCGAGCAGCCTTCCGATTTTCTTCTCGCCCAGTGCCGCCGCTCCCTCTCGCGCAGACTGGATGGCGCGGAAGGTTCCGCGCGCTGGGGGAGGCGCATCCGCGCCGTCTTCCGTCCCGCCGCCTGGCTCACCGCCCGGCCCGCGTGGACGGTTGCCGGACTGGTGCTCGCCGGATTCCTGGCCGGCCGCCTCGTTTCCCGTCCCGCGGCATCTCCTGCCCTGGCGCCCGAGGCTGTTTCCGTTCCCTCGGTGGCTCCCGCGGGCTTTGAAAATTCCTCCGTGCTGGGCATCCAGCGGCTGCCCGGCGGCGACGTGGCCGTGCGCATGCGCACGGAGCAGCCCGTGGTGGTCCAGGGCACTCTCGACGACGGCGCCATTCGCCGCGCCCTGCTCGCCGCGCTGGAATCCTCCGACACGCCCGACCCCGACGCCCGGCTGGAATCCGTCGAGCTGCTCCGCGGCAGCCGCACCGACGATTCGGTTCGCCGCGCGCTCTGCCAGGCCGCGCTTCACGACACCAATCCCAGCGTGCGGCTGAAGGCCATTGACGCCCTCCGCGGCCTGGAGAAGGAAGACGACGTCCGCCAGACCCTGCTCCGCGCGCTCGAACGCGACCAGAATCCGGGCGTGCGCGTGGAAGCCATCGGCGCCCTGCGCTCCTACCTGGATTCCACCCCCGGCGCCGATTGGACCCGCGACGACTCGCTCGTCCGCATCCTCCGCGACCGCCAGCGCAGGGACCCCAACGAATTCGTGCGTATGCAGAGCGGCGCCGCCATCCGCCAGATCTCCGCGCACGAAGTCCAGTGATCCGCCTCCGGCAGAAGGAGAACAGCAGCGCCGTGATGGGTCCGCATCCGCTTCGTTCGCCGCATCCGCGGGCACTGGCCCTGCGCCGCGCCCGCCGCGCCGCGTTTCTGTTTCCGGCCGCCCTGCTGCTGGCTCTCGCTGCCGCCACTCACTCGCGCGCCGCCTCCCGGCGAGCTCCAGACGCCGTCTCCCGCCGCGTGGTCAGCCAGCAGAATGGCACGCTCACCCTTCACGATGGCGATCGCGTCCGCGTCAGCATGGACTTGGGCGATATCCGCGTGCGCACCCAGGCCAGCGCCTCGGTGGAATACCGGCTGGTCATCGAGGCACCGGCCGGCTCCGGCGGCAACGATTCTTCCATTCCCCGCTTTCAGATTTCCGCCCGCTCCGGCTCCGATGGCGCCGTGATCGTCGGCCACTCCGCGAGCGAACGCTCCTCGGAACGCTACTGGGTGACTCTGGAGCTCGACGTTCCCCTGGCCACTCCGCTCGACCTCTCCACCCAGGGCGGGGCCATTGATGTGGACGATATCAATGGCCGCCTGTCCTGCGATACCGCGGGCGGAAAGATCCACATCGGCCGCGTGGGCGCCTCGGCCCGGCTGCGCACCGCCGGCGGCGACGTGCTCGTGCAGGAAGTCGCCGGCGACCTCACCGCCTCCACCGGCGGTGGCAATATCATTTCCGGTCCCATCCACGGCTCCGCGAATCTCCGCACCGGCGGCGGACACATCCGCGTGGCCGGCGTGGGCGGCGACGCGCGAATGGAGACCGGCGGCGGAAATATCTTTCTGGACCGCGCCGGCGCAAATCTCACCGCCACCACCGGCGGCGGACGCATCCTGGTGGGCGAAGCCGCGGGCGAATTGCACGCCCGCACCGGTGGCGGCGGCATCCGGGTGTGGCGCGTGGCCGGTCCCGCCCGCATCGAAACCGGGGCCGGCTCCATTTTCCTCGCCGGCGTGACCAGTCCCGTCCGCGCCACCACCGCCTCGGGCGGCATTACCGCCCTCTTTTCTCCACAGGCCGCTCCCGCCCCCGGCGCCGCCGCGCCGGGACTTCCGGGCGCCCCTCCCGCGCAGCGGCCGGCGCGCAGCAGCACCCTCGCGGAATTGCAATGCACCGGCGGCGACCTCGTCGTCTTCCTTCCCAAGGATGTGAGTCTGGATCTGGACGCCGCCATCCAGGGCGGTGACAGCTATAAGATGATGATCGATCCCGCCTTTCCCCTGAGGCTGAAGTCCGACATGCTCTCGGGCGGCGGCGCCATTCGGGCCGAAGGAGTGATGGGCGCGGGCGGCCCGCTGCTTCGTCTTCGCGCCGTTTCCGGCAACATCCTGGTTCGTCCCGCCGAGGGGCCCGAAGTGGTCGATCTGCCCGTCCCGCCTCCGCTTCCCCCCCTGCCCGAACCCGCTCTTCCCCGCCTGTCTCCCGGTCCGCTGGAAGCCACAGACGCGGCCATTGCCCGGCTGGAGAGTTCCATCAACCGGATGCAGAACCAGCTCGAAATTCGCCAGGAGACCCTCGAATCCTACGCCTCCGCGCAGGAACTGCGCGCCATGCGCATGGCGCGCCGCTCCAATCAGGAAAGCCGCAGAGCGGAAATGCACGCCAACTCCGCCCTCTCCCAATCGCCGGATTCCTCCGACGTGGATTACGACTGGAGCCCCGGGCAGCTCTCGCGGATGGGTGGCCTGCGCGAACAATTCACCGCCTGGCTCACCGACCATGTGATCGTTTCCGCCGATCAGATGCGCCCACGGCTCATCCGCCGCGTCGACCCCGTCTATCCGGAGAAGGCGCGAAAGCTCGGCCTGGAGGGCGCCGTGCGGCTGCGCGTGGCCATCGCGCGCGACGGCTCCATTGAGGACGTCAAAGCCCTCTCCGGTCAGCCCATTCTGGCCGAGGCCGCCGCCGATGCCGTCAAGCAGTGGCGCTACCGGCCCACGGTGATGAACGGAAAACAGGTTCCCGTGCTGACTGTCATTACGGTTCAGTTTCACCGCCCGTGAGCCGCGGCCGCGCTCCGGCCCTCGGGCTGTTTCAGGGTGTTGGGTCGAAGGGGGTACACATGAAATCTTCCGCGCTTTCGCCCGTGCGATTCGCCGCCTGGATCTTGCCCCTCGCGCTCCTGCTTCCCCTGGCCGCTCCCCGCGCCCTCGCGCAGCGCCTGGCCGTCGAATCGTTTGAGCGCACCGTTCCGCTTCCGCCGGGCGGCGCCTTCTCCATCTCCAATGTCAACGGCTCCATCGACATCGAAGGCTGGGACCGCAACGAGGTTCAGGTGTCCGCCCGCAAAATCACCACGGGTCCCGCCGAAAACCTGAGTCAGGTGGCTGTGTCGCTCGATGCGGCTGCGGACCGCGTCTCCATCTCCACGCACTATCCCGAAGGAAGCGGCGTGGACGTACACGTGGAATTTCATGTTTGGGTTCCCGCGCGCGTGCGGCTGGCTTCGGTGGCCACAATCAACGGCTCCGTCGTCGTCCGCGACGTCTCCGGGGCGGGATCGCTGGCCACCGTCAACGGAAATGTGCTGCTCTCGCGCGCGGCCGGGTTGTTCTCCGCGCGCGCCACCAACGGAAACGTCACGCTCGAGCTGCTGAATTTCGACGGCGGCCTCGCCTCCGCTCCCGCTTCCGCCTCCGCGGCCCCGCGCGATTCCTTCCCGGGGATCGTGTCCGCCCAGACCGTCAACGGTTCCGTCATCGTCGCGCTTCCTGCCGGCGCCGGTGCCGAGCTGGACGCGCGCACCCGCAACGGAGATTTTTCGAGCGATCTGCCCCTTTTCGCGCACACCTCCGCCGCCGGCCGGGCCATCCGCGGCCGCGTTGGCCGTGGCGGTCCGCAGTTGCTCCTCCGCACGGTCAATGGTTCCATCCGCTTACGGATCGCCACGCCTCTCGTCTAATTTCTCGGGATCGAATTCAGCCCAGGGAGGTTCTCATGTCCGGTCGAGTCTTCGCGTGGATGGGCGCCGGATTTCTTACCGGCGCTCTCGCGCTCGCTTCCGCAGGCGCCGTCGCGCCCCAGGCCGCGGCTCCGGCCGCCGAGCCCGCGCCCCAGGCGTGCATCAGCACGCCGGATCGCCTGGACCGCGAATGCGTGGATCCGGCGGATCTGCCGCACTCCCTCGCGGCCGCCCGCCTGATGGCCCCGCGCATTGCCGCGCGCAGGCTCGCTCTGGCTGCCGCGGCCATCTCCCGCGTGGGGCAGGAACTGCGCGCCGCGTGGCCGGTTCTCCAGGACGCCCCCGATGGCGAGTCCATCCAGATCATCACCTCCGATTCCGGCCACAGCTGGCTGGGCATCCGCATGGAAGAGGTGACCGGGCAAAAAGCAAAGGAGCTGAAACTTCCCGCCGACCGCGGAGTGCTGGTCAGTTCCGTCAGCGAGGATTCTCCCGCGGCCAAGGCCGGCCTCAAGGCCGGCGACGTGATCCTCGAATTCGATGGACAGCGCGTGGAAGGAACCGCGGCCCTCGCGCGCATGGTGCGCGAGGTTCCCCCGGGCCGCTCCGTGTCGCTCTCCCTGTGGCGCGAGGGCCGCGCCCTGTCCCTCAACGTGGAAATCGGTTCGCGCGGCGCTCGCCGCTCCCTGGACCGCGACTTCTACTTTGAGATTCCTGAGCTGCCCGATGTGGCCATCCCCCCCATTCCTCCCATTCCAGCCATCCCCTCCATCGAGATCGGGCCCATGACCACGTTTCGCATGTTTGGCGCGCCACTGCTTGGCATTGACGCCGAGGATCTTTCCGGCCAGCTCGGCAATTATTTCGGCGCTCCCGGCGGGCAGGGAATCCTGGTCCGCGAAGTGATGCCCGGCTCCGCCGCGGAAAAAGCGGGACTGAAGGCCGGCGACGTCATCCTGCGGGTTGACGGCAAGCGCGTGAAGGACATGGCCGAGCTGCGCTCCGCTCTGCGTGACCGCGTCTCACAGGCCGGAGACGGCTCCGATTCCGGCAAGTCCGCTCCCGTCGCTTCCGTCGCTTCCGAACTCACGCTCCTCCGCGCGGGCAAGGAAATGACCGTGCGCGTGGAGTTGCAGCCGCCCATTCGCCGGATTCGCCCCATGCACCACGTCGCCGTCTGATCCTTGCCGGGCACACTCGCGCCTTGCGGCGCGCCGTGCCGTGCCGCGGGACACTCCCTCTCTTCGGGTGGATTATTTCTTTCCGCTTTGCCGCACGACCACGGCCTTCGAGGCCGGGACTTCCAGGCGCATCATGCGTTCCTGCTGGCCGGGGTCGCAGTACAGATCGATTTCCAGGTCCGAGCTCCGCACCCGCAGCACATCCATCTTCCGCCCATCCATCACCTGCTCCCCGCCGTACTCCGCCGTCACCGACCCCGGCGTCAGCTCCTGCGGCACCAGCACCGAATACGTCTTCGGCTCCTTGTGCTCCCAGTCATACAGCCGCGCCAGGATTTCGTACTGGTGGTACATGTTGTTGTCCAGGATGATCACCGGCGGCGCCTGGAAGTGGAACTCCTGCGCGTAGGGCGACGAGGCGCCCTCCAGTTTCAGCTCCATCTTCGCCTCGGTTCCCTTGAACTCCACCGCCGCGGCCGCTTTTCGCGGGCTCGTGGCCGTCCACTCGTAGCGGATCGGCGACCCGTCGGGCGCCAGCGTCAGCTTGCCGGTCACCTTGGACTTCGCCCCGTTCTCTCCGGTCACTTCCGTTGAGCCCCGCGCCGTCCATTCGCCGCCGCTTTCGCGGATCTCGAATTCCTCGCTGCCCGCGGGCTGTCCATCCACCTGGATCTGCAGCGTGCCCTGGTCTTCCACCAGCACGCCTTCCTGTGCGGCGTTTTTGTTTTTTCCTTTTTGCTTTCCCCAATGCGGGGAAGCCGCTCCCGCCGCGCCGGCCGGCCAAGCCGTAGCCACGGCCGCGGAGAGCCCCAGTGCCGCCAGCCCGGCGGCCATCCAGGCCATCGTTTTTTCCCGTTTCATCGTCCCACCCGTTCGAACCATTCCAGCTCCAGGATTCGCGCCATCACCTCCCGCGGCTCTCCGGTGCCCTCCACGCGCGCATCCGCGCTCTGGTAGCTCGGCAGGCGCTGCTCGTAGAGCTGCCGCAGGCTCATCTCGTCGCGGAACAAGGGCCGGTTGGTCATCGTCGCGCACCTCCGGATCAACTCCTCCAGCGGGCAATCCAGCCATACCACCGCTGCCCCCGCGTTCCGCAGCAGTTCGCGGTTCGCCGCCTGGGCATACGTTCCCCCGCCCAGCGCCAGGATGGCCGTTTCCCCCGCCGCCGCGCTCTCTCCCAGCACCCGCGCCAGCGTCTCATGCTCCAATTCGCGGAAGGGCGGTTCTCCATGCCGTTCGAAGAACTCGCGGATGGAAATCCCCGCGGCCTGCTCGATGCGCTCGTCCAGGTCCACGAACCGGCTGCCCGTCTGTGCGGCCAGCAGCTTTCCCACCGTGGTCTTGCCGCTGCCCATGAAGCCGGCCAGACACACTGGTCCGCCTCGCCTCCCGCGCGCCTGGCTCTGCTCCTCGAATGTCACGTGTGAGTTTCGCGGGATTCGTTCCCGTCCCGGAATCTGCCGATTTCGGGCCTACTCCCGCTTGCGGATCAGGATTTTACCACTGAACGAGGTCAGCTCCACGCGCGCCAGACCCGTTCCGGTCGTTCCCACCAGGCTGCTGCTGCCCCGGGGCGCGCCCGGCAGATGGAACGTGTGGCTGTCCGGCTTCAGGTTCACCTGGTTTTCCACGCTGCCCTGGCGCGAATGCGCGCTCAGTTTCACCGAATCCTTGTCCGAGAGCGACACTTCAATCGGCCCCGAGGTCGTGGTCAGTTTGTAAAATCCGTTCGGTGCGAACTGCCCATCGTAGAACAGCGCGCCGGAAAAGGTCTGCGCGTGCAGCGACCGGCTGGTGGGCTGCAGGAACCGCGCGCCCCCCGACGTGGAAATGAACTCGATCCGTCCCACGCACCGCGTGCACGTGAACGATCCGTCCACCGTGTGCACCGTCAAATCCCCCGACACGTCCGTCAGGTCCACTTTCGCCAGCACCGTGTCCACGCTCACGTCCGCGTACACCTGCGTCACGCTCACCGATCCGCTGTCGTTCTTGATCTCCAGTTCCGTTTCTTCCGGCACGTAAATTTCGTAATTGGCCTGCAGCTCTTTGGGCGAAACGTCCTCCCGCAGCACGTGGGTCACCAGCTCGATGCGGTTCCCGTTCTGCGTCGCGTCCACTTCCACGCCTTCACTCGCGTGGTTCGCCAGGATTTCCACTTCCATCCGCGGCCACGATTTCACCACGATGGTCCCCTGCGCGTTCCGCAGCGTCACCATGGCCCGTCCCGTCACCGTAAACCGTTTGTCCACCCGGTGCGCTCCCGCAGGCTGCGGCGTCGGGTCCGTCCCTCCTCCCGGCGGCGGCGCCGCTGGCGCCGGAGACGACAGCAAGGCGAGCGAACAAAGCCCCAGCGTCCAGCCCGCCGTTCCCGATTTCCATGCCGCTTTCATTTCAGTCCCCCAGGGCATCCCGTTCCGCGAGCGCGGTCAGCAATTCCGCCTTCTGTTGGTAAGCCGTGGCCAGGTATTGACGCGACAATTCGTCGCCGGGGTCCTCGTTCACCTTCTTCTGGCACTCCCCGATCACATTGTCCACCAGGGCCAGGTTGTGTTGATAGGACTGCACCACCTCCGGGTCCCTCAGGTGCACATCCTGGTCCGCCAGCGTTTCGCCGCTGGCCAGTTGTTCGCTCACCTGCGTCATGTTCCAGCGCGGGCCCCAATCCACCACGTGCCTGGCCGTCTGCACCACCTGCGATTGCGGCGCCAGCAGCAGCAGCACCGCCAGTGCGGAAAGCGCCGCCGTGGCCAGCGCCGTTCGCGGCAGCGCCGGCAGCCACTGCCGCACGCGCTCCGCCACGCTCTTCCGCTCGCGGAACAGGCCTTCCCGTTCCAGCTCGGTTCGGATCGACGTCCAGATTCGTTCGGGGGGGTCCAGCTCGGGCAGGGTGGCCGCGGCGGATACGATCAGCTCCAGGTCCGCCATCCGCGTGCTGCATCGCGTGCAGCTCTGCAGATGGCCCGCGGTTTCCGGAGTTCGTTCTCCCTCCAGCCACTGCGCCGCGTGCAATTCGAATTCTTCACACCGCATGGCCTGCTACTCCCTCGATCCGGTCTTCTCGCTGGCCTCCAGCCGCTGTTGCCGCGCCTGGCTCCGGGCCGAATCCTGCAGGATTTCCCTCAGCCGTGTCCGCGCCTTGTGCAATTGCGACTTGGAGTTTCCGATCGAGCATTCCATGATCCGCGCGATTTCGTTGTGCTCGTAGCCCTGTACGTCGTGCAGCAGAAACACCATCCGGTATCCTGGCGGCAATTCCGCCACCGCCCGCTCCAGGTGCACGCGATCCACCGACCCTTCGATCAGCGGGTCCTCCGCTCCTACGTCGCGCTTGGGACCGCTGCTCTCGTCGTCGGCATCGGCCGGCTCGTCCAGCGAGGTTTGCGGCAATGTTTTCTTCCTCAGCCGCATCAGCACCACGTTCACCGAGAGCCGGTGCAGCCAGGTTGAAAACGCCGCGTCGCCGCGGAAGGTGTGGATCTTCCGGAACAGTTGCAGGAACGCTTCCTGGGTCAGGTCCTCTGCTTCTGCCGGGTTTCCGACCATCCGCAAGACCACCGAGTACACCCGCCGGCTGTGAAGCCGGTACAGCCGTTCGAACGCGTCCGCATCGCCGTTTTGCGCCCGGCGAATCGCTTCCGCTTCGGGTAAATCGCCTTCGGCTGCTCGTCTAGGTCGGGCCACGAAACCCGTCCAGACGCATCCATGATTTTCGGATGCGTCCGCCTCCCGGGGAGTTGTCCTTGCCTGTTGGCAGGGCGGTGCCTTCCGCGCTCACGCCTCGCGGCGCACGGCTTTCGCCTTTCGCCTCCGCCTCTCCACCCACTCCGAGGGTTCGTTCTCCGCCCGTTCCCTCTGTTCTTCCAGTTCCCCCCGCAACTCGTTCACTTCCCCGGGTGCCAGCGTTTCCAGCAGGCACTTGAACAATATGACCGTCTCTTGCAGGCAGGTATTCCAGTCGTCGTGCGTTTCTTCCAATTGCGCCCAGTCCTTCTTCGGCCACAGCGACAGTCCGTCCGCCAGTTCCGCCGCCGTGCCCAGAAAAATCTTCTGCGTGTGCGTAAGGATTTCTTCCAGGGTGTGCAGTTTGTGGAACCACTGGTACCGCGCGCTGTGCAGGAAGATGTGCAGCATCGCGTTCAGTATGCTGGCCGAGCGCCCCTTCTCCCCGCGAAACGTATCCGCGTCCAGCGGCGTCACCTCCGGCAGTTCTGCCAGGTGCCGCGACCGCCGCTTCATCGTTTCCAGCGCCCCGCACAGCACTGCCGCGTGCCGTTCCGCCAGCGCTCCGCACAGGTCCGCCGCTTCCCGCGCCGCCCTCAGTTCTCCCGCTTCGCTCCGTTGCAGCCCCTCGTTCAGTGCCAGGCTCATCAGCCCGAACCCTTGGTTCAGAGCGCGCACCGAGGGCTCGTACACCGCCTCCTTCTCCGCCGGGAGCCGCCCCAGCCAGATGGAAAGAATTGACCGTCTCCGACGTTTGCCCAAGATCAACCCCTTGCGCGAAAGCCCGGATTATACCAGCACCCCTCATTTCGTCATCCCGGATTCCTTTTAGACGCTTCTCCCTCCCCCGCGGCAACATCCACCACAGCCACTTCCCGGCCGGCGCGCGCCGCTCCTCCCTCTCCCAGTTACTCTGCCGCGTTTAGCACGCGCGCTTTCAGCCACTCCGCCATCGCTTTCAGATACTCCGGGCTGAGTCCGCCCGCCCTCAGGTACATCGCATGGTCTGCGCCGGGAAACACGCGAATGGTGAAGTCCTTCTTCTCCTCCTCCTCGACCTTTCGGATCACCTTCACACTCACCTCCACCGGAACCAGCCGGTCTTCCTCTCCGAACAAAAACAGCGCGGGCACGTGCAGCGCGCGCAGCGCCGGAACCGGATCGTAAATCGCCTCCTGTCGGAACCAGCGATACCCCATCGCTCCCGGCTTCGCCTGCTCCTCCGGCGTCAGCAGCGGGCCGAACAGATCATCCGCCTGCGCCTTGGCCGCGTGGTACCAGGGTTTCGCCCGCGCCGCCTCCATAGCCGTCCGGGCGCTCGCGTACCCGATCCCCGTTTCGGCGTACGTCCACACCTGGCGCCGCAGCGCGCTCACCTCCTCCACGTCTTTTTCCTTCATTCCCTCCGCGCGCAGTTCTTCCGCATAATAAAAAATCATCTGCTCGCCCGGTGATACTCCCGGGCCCGACACCGCAATCACCCAGGCCACCTCCCCCGACCGCGATGCCGCCAGCGGCCCCAGCCATCCTCCCTGGCTCAGTCCCCACACCCCGATCCGCCGGACATCCACCTCCGCGCGCATTTTCAGATACTCGATGCCTGCCAGTCCGTCGCCGCACAACTCCAGGAACGGCACCTTCTTGAAATTCCCGGTCGACTCTCCCACTCCCCGTTTGTCGTAGGCCAGCGCGGCGATCCCCTCGCCCGCAAACCACCGCGCCGTAAACAGGTCCCGCTCCTGCGGCCCCGACCCGTGATAGAGCACCACCGCCGGCACCTTCCGCCCTGGGCTCGCCCCTGCCGGCAGCACCAGTGTTCCCGCCAGCGTCACCTCGCCATTTGCGAAGTGCACCGCCTCTTCGCGCGGACCCCGTGTCTGGGCCGGCGCCTCCGCTTTGTTCGCGCATCCCGGGGCGCACAGGGTTGTCAGGATGCCCAGCGCAGCCGTCAGCGTGCACACTCCTCGCCGCCCTCGCGCCATTGCCGGGCGGGATGCGCCCGTTCCTTTGTCCTGGAATCTTTCCGGCATTTTGTCCGGACCGGGGAAAGCCCGCTGCATCTGATACGAGAAGTCATTCCGCCGCGTTTCACTGCCTTCCCGGCCGCCCCTTCCTTGACGCTTCCTCCGCCCGGCACCTATACTCCCTTCGATTTGCTCTTCGCTTCGCACAAGGGGACACGGCTTGCCGTTTGAACCGCTCGACCAGTACCGGCAAAGGCAGAAAAATCTCGAGGAGATCGTAAAACTCGGGGAAGAGCCCTATCCCCATCGCTTCGATTTCACCCACACTCCCGCGCAGCTTTTCGATCTCTACGAGTCCAAATCGCACGACGAACTCGAAGCCGAAAAGCCCCCCGTGCGCGTCTCCGGACGCATTGTCAGCCTTCGCGGCCACGGCAAGGCCGGTTTCGCCCATCTGCTCGGCGGCGGCCGGCGCATCCAGATTTACGTGAAGCTCGACGTCGTTGGCGACCGCGCCTTCCAGCTCTTCCGCCTGCTCGATCTCGGCGATTTCCTCGGCGTGCATGGCCGCATCTTCCGCACGCGCACCGGCGAGCTCAGCGTCTGGGTCACCTCGCTCCGCCTGCTGGCCAAGGCCCTCCTCCCCCTCCCCGAAAAATGGCATGGCCTCGTGGACGTCGAGCTGCGTTTCCGCCAGCGTTACCTCGACCTCGTGGCCAACGACCGCGTCCGCGAAGTCTTTCTCAAGCGCGCCCACATCATCCGCGAGCTCCGCGCCTTTTTCGACGCACGCGGCTTCCTCGAAGTCGAAACGCCCATGATGCATCCCATCGCCGGCGGCGCCGTGGCCCGCCCCTTCGTCACCCATCACAAAACGCTCGACGTCGACCTCTACCTCCGCATCGCGCCCGAGCTGTACCTGAAGCGCCTCGTCGTCGGCGGCCTCGACCGCGTCTACGAAATCAACCGCAACTTCCGCAACGAAGGCATTTCCTTCAAGTACAACCCCGAATTCACCATGCTCGAGTTCTATCAGGCCTACGCCGACTACGACGACGCCATGCAGCTCACCGAAGATCTGCTCCGCCTGCTCGCCGAAAAAATCACCGGATCCCTCCAGGTCCGCTACGGCGAGCACACCCTCGATTTTTCCCGCATCGAACGCCTCACCATGCGCAACGCCGTCGTCCGCCACTGGCCCTCCGCGGCCGGCTCCGCTCCTTCGTCCGCCGGGCTCGCCGCGCCCGAAGGCGTCCGCGCCGCCGTCTCCCGCTACAATTCCTTTGCCCGCGCGCACAACCTCGACCCCATTCCCGCCGTCGATTCCACTTCCCCCGGCGAGCTCACCGGCCTGCTCTTCGAGCACATCGCCGAGCGCCACCTCATCCAGCCCACCCTCCTTCACGATTTTCCCGTGGAGATTTCCCCGCTCTCCAAATGCCGTACCGACGATCCCACCCTCACCGAGCGCTTCGAACTCTTCGCCGCAGGCATGGAACTCGCCAACGGCTTCTCCGAGCTCAACGATCCGGAAGAGCAGGAGCGCCGCTTCGCCGAGCAGGTGGCCCGCGGCGGCGACGAAGTTCCCCGCCAGGTGGACGTGGACTACGTTCGCGCTCTCGCCCACGGCATGCCTCCCACCGCTGGAGAAGGCATCGGCATCGACCGCCTCACCATGCTGCTCACCGATTCCCATTCCATCCGCGAAGTCATCCTCTTTCCTCTTCTCCGTCCCGAGGCTCCCGCCGCGGCGGGCGCCGCGCCCCCTCCGGCCCACCCTTCCGGCTCCGGGGACTGACCGTGCGGCTCGTGCTATGACCTGGAGCGGCGCATGAATCTCGCCGGCTTCGTCGCCCTCCGCTATCTCCGCTCCCGCCATCGTCCCGCCATTCTCCGCATCATCTCCTGGCTCTCCGTCGTCGGCGTGGGGGCCGGCGTGGCCACGCTGGTCATCGCTCTGGCCATGAATTCCGGCTTCCGCTCCGCTCTGGAGGACCACCTTCTCGCCGTCACCTCCCACGTCCATCTCACCCGTCCCGGCTCCGACGGCATTCCCGGCTACGACGCCATTGCCGACCGCCTCTCCAAACTTCCCCACGTGGTCGCCGCGGTTCCCGCGCTCTATCAAACCGTACTTCTCTCCGGCGGCGGCCGCGCGCGCGGCGTGGTGCTCAAGGGAATCGATCCCGCGCGCGAACGCCGCACCGACAGCGTCCTCGCCGGCCTGCTGCGCAGCAAGGATCTGTTTGCCAAGGACGCGGACGGCCTCGACTCCGTCGTTCTCGGCGGCGTTCTGGCCGATGAACTCCATCTCGGCGTCGGTGATTTCGTCACCCTCACCAGCCCGCAGGGCCGGCTCACTCCTTTCGGCGTTCTCCCCCGCTCGCGCCGCTTTCGCGTCTCCGCCGTTTTCCATTCCGGCTTCTACGACTACGACGCCAACTGGGTCTTCTCCACCCTTTCGGCCGTACAGGGGCTGGCCGGCGTCGGCGATCTGGTCAACGTGATCGAATGCCGCCTCGACAGGGCCGATCTCGCCGAAAGCCTCGCCCCCTCCCTCGCCGCCGCCGCCGGCCCCGGCTTCGTCCCGCGCACCTGGGAGGAAGAGAACCGCGCCCTCTTCCGTGCCCTCCGCCTGGAAAAACTCGTCACCGCCATTTTCATCGGCCTCATCACCTTCGTTGCCGGACTCAATATCCTCGTGGTCCTGGCCATGACCGTGCGCGAAAAGGCCCGCGACATCGCCGTGCTCGTGGCCATGGGCGCGCGCCGCGACCAGATTCGCAACATCTTCGTTCTTCAGGGATTGATTGCCGGACTGTGGGGCACCGCCGGCGGCACGGTCATCGGTTATTTCATCGCCGTCGTGGCCGACCGCTGGCGCCTCGTTCAGCTCGACCCCGCCGTCTACGCCATCTCCTTCGTCCCCTTTCATCCCAGTCCCTCGGACGCGCTCTGGATCGTTGCGGCGGCTCTGTTCATTTGCGTCGCGGCGACTCTCTATCCTGCGCGGCTCGCCGCCCGGCTGGCTCCCACGGAGATTCTTCGCTATGAATAATTTCGCGCGCTGGCTGCGTCCGCGGGGCCTTGCGCGGAGTGGCTTCCCAGTTGCTCATTCTTCCTCGGGGATGCGATCACGACTCCAATCCGCCGTTCTCGCCAGGCGCAAGCCCCTCCAACCTTCGAGGCAACACGCGCCGAATGAGCCGCTTGCAGGCCTTCCGGCATCTCTGGGGGCCCGCTTGATCTGCCGCGACGGCGCCTACGCTCTCCAGTTGGAGACTAATGAGCAAACTATTGCGCACTCCGCCCCGCGCCCATTGCGTCAGCCTCCGCCACCGCGTGCATCTAACTTACTAAGAGGTAGGTACGACGGCAGAGCCGGAATGCTCTCCCGTCCGAAGTGAGAATCGTGTGAATCCGGCCAGGGAAACGCGCGACACGGGTGAAACAGCGGCCGCCGCCGCGCGCACTCCCCTGCTTCGCGCCGCGCAGTTGCGAAAATCTTACTCCGCTGCCTCCGGTCCGCTTTCGGTTCTCAATGGACTGGATCTGGAAATCGCTCGCGGCGAGATGGTGGCTGTCGTGGGTCCTTCGGGTTGCGGAAAAAGCACCTTGCTCCATTTGTTGGCTGCGCTGGACACTCCAACAAGCGGTACAGTATACTTCGACCAGGAAGCGCTCTCGGCGTTTTCCGGCGCGAAACTGGCCGAGTTTCGGAACCGCCAGATTGGTTTCGTCTGGCAGCGGCACCACCTGCTGGCCGATTTCACGGCGGAAGAGAATGCCGCGTTTCCCCTGCTGCTGCGCGGCGTCCCGATTCGCGAGGCTCTCGCCGCGGCAGGCGAAGGGTTGGATCGAGTGGGACTTTCAGATCGTCGCCGCCATCGCGCGGCGGAACTTTCCGGGGGGGAACAGCAGCGCGTGGCTATTGCCCGCGCTCTATCCGGGCAGCCTTCTCTGCTGTTTGCCGACGAACCCACCGGTGATCTGGACGAGGACACGGCCGAATCCGTCTTCGCCCTGCTGCGCCGCCTGCACGACGAACGGCGGCTGACCTCCATCCTGGCGACACACAACCAGGGGCTTGCTCAGCGCTGCGACCGCGTTCTCCGCCTCGAACACGGACAGGTCCAGCCGCTGGCTGCTTCCCGGGCTGCCGCGCAGGGCGGGGAGAGGACGCTCAGGTGACCCATGTTTGAACGTTACACCGAGAAGGCTCGCCGCGTGATTTTCTTCGCCCGTTACGAGGCCACTCAATACGGCAGCCCTTACATCGAGACGGAACACCTGCTCCTGGGCCTCCTTCGCGAAGACAAGGCCATGGCCAACCGCTTCCTGCGCACCCATGGCTCTATTGAATCCATCCGCAAGGAAATCGAACAGCGCATCACCATCCGCGAGCGCATTTCCACTTCCGTGGACGTGCCCCTCAGCCAGGAATGCCATCGCATCCTCAAGTTTGCCGCGGAAGAGGCCGACCGCCTCAGCCACAAGCACGTCGGCACCGAGCATCTCCTGCTCGGCATTCTCCGCGAGGAAAAATGCTTCGGCTCCGAGCTGCTCCAGGAGCGCGGCCTGCGCCTTTCCACTCTGCGCGATGAGCTCTCGCGCAGCGCCGGCGAGAAAGTTCCCGTCAACCGCGCCAAGGAGACCTCTCTGCTTTCCGAATTCAGCCGCGACCTGACCCAGGCGGCCATGGAGGGCCAGCTCGATCCCCTCGTCGGCCGCGAGCGCGAACTCGAGCGCGTCGTCCAGATTCTCTGCCGCCGCACCAAGAACAATCCCGTGCTCATCGGCGAGCCCGGCGTCGGCAAGACGGCCATCGTCGAAGGCCTCGCACAGCGCATCGCCGACGGCGACGTGCCCCCATTCCTTGCCGACAAGCGCATCCTTTCCCTCGATCTTTCGCTCATCGTCGCCGGCACCAAGTACCGCGGCCAGTTTGAGGAACGCCTCAAGACCATCATGAAGGAACTGATGGAGAACCAGAACGCCATCGTCTTCATCGACGAGCTGCACACCCTGGTCGGCGCAGGCTCCGCCGAAGGCTCGCTCGACGCCGCCAATATCCTCAAACCCGCGCTCTCCCGCGGCGAAATCCAGTGCATCGGCGCCACCACGCCTTCCGAATATCGCAAGTCCGTCGAACGCGACCGTTCCCTCGAGCGCCGCTTCCAGGCCGTCAAGGTCACCGCCCCCAATGAGGAGGAAGCCATCCGCGTCCTCCAGGGCGTGCGCGAGCGCTACGAGAAATTCCATGCCGTCAGCTACACCGACGAAGCCATTCGCTACGCCGTCTATCTCTCCAGCCGCTACATCCCGGACCGCTTCCTCCCCGACAAGGCCATCGACCTGATCGACGAAGCCGGCGCGCGCGTCAAGCTCCGCCAGTCCATGCTCCCCGAGGAAATCACCGAGGTGCAGAAGCGCATCAAGTTCATCACCCACCGCATGGAAACGGCCATCGCCAACCACGAATTTGAAAAGGCCCGCTTCTACTCCGAGGAGGAACGCAAGGAGCGCGAGCACCTCCAGACCCTGCGCGAAAAACTCAAGATCGACGATTCCGTCTCCGGCGTCGTCTCCCGCGAGGACATCGAAGAAGTCGTGGCCCGCTGGACCGGCGTGGAAGTCACCGCCATAAAAGAGGACGAGCAGCAGAAGCTCATCCGCATCGAAGAAGAGCTGCACAAGCGCGTCATCAGCCAGGACCGCGCCATCGCCGCACTGGCCCGCGCCATCCGCCGCAGCCGCGCCGGCCTCAAGGCTCCCGGCCGGCCCGTCGGCTGCTTCCTTTTCCTCGGCCCCACCGGCGTGGGCAAAACCGAAGTGGCTCGCCGCCTCGCCGAGTTCCTCATGGGCAGCGAAAAATCTCTCGTCCGCTTCGATATGTCCGAGTACATGGAGAAGCACTCCGTCTCCAAGCTCATCGGCGCACCTCCAGGCTACGTCGGCTACGAGGAGGGCGGCCAGCTCACCGAGCGCGTCCGCCGTTCACCCTATTCCATCATCCTCCTCGACGAAATCGAGAAGGCCCATCCGGACGTCTACAACATCCTGCTTCAGGTCTTCGAAGACGGGCAGCTTTCCGACGGCCTGGGCAACACCGTGGATTTCCGCAACGCCATTCTCATCATGACTTCCAATCTCGGCGCGCGGCACCTCCAGAAGCGTTCCACCATGGGCTTCCAGTCCGCCTCCGAAGACATCAACGACCAGCGCATGGAAGATATGGTCATGTCCGAAGTGCGCCGGCTGTTCAATCCCGAATTTTTGAACCGGCTCGACGAAATCATCATCTTTAACCCGCTTTCCGACGAGGACCTGTTGCGCATCATCGACATACTCGTCGGGCAGATCAACGACACGCTGGTGCACCGCCAGGTTCAGATCGTGCTCACTCCGGAGGCGCGCCAGTGGATTTTGGAGAAGACCTGTACGGACCGCAATTACGGCGCGCGCCCTTTGCGCCGGGCCCTGCAGCGTTATGTGGAGGACCCTCTCTCTGAAGCCTTGATCCGCGGTGGTATCACTCGTCCCGCCACTCTGGAGGTTTTTGTGGCGGCCGATGGCCTCGGATTCCGGCCCGTCGTTGAAGCAACCTCGATGGTACAATAACGAATCTCATCGCGCGTGTCCGTAGCGCTGGGTCCGACGAGGAGCGATTGATCTTGCGGTGGGGGTTTGCGGCCCCGCTCGGTGGGAGGGCCGCGCGCGTCAATTTGTTGCTCCACAGGCGCCTGGCGAGCGCGTTGTCCCTGTGCGTCTGCACGCTTTTCCCTCTCCTTTCCGCCCGCGCCGCGCATCCCCTCCCCCAGGCCCAGGCTTCCGCGCCCCTCATCGAGCGCGTGGATATCGTCGGCAACCGCCGCATCCCCACCTCCACCATCCGCAACAAGATCTTCACCCAGGAAGGCCAGCCCTATAACGTCGAACGGCTCCGCCGCGACTTTCAGGCCCTGTGGAATACCCAGTATTTCCAGGACGTCCGCCTGGAGGTGGAGAACAGCGCCGACAAGCCGGGTGAGGTTGTGGTCGTCTTTTACCTCACCGAACGTCCCATCATCCGCCACATCCATTACAAGGGCATCAGCGCCGTCAGCGAGTCCGACATCCTCGACCGCTTCAAGGACCGCAAGCTCGGTCTCACCGTGGAGAGTTCGTTCGATCCCACCAAGATCAAGCGCGCTCAGGTGCTCATCCAGGAGCTCGAGGGCGAACACGGCCATCAGTTCGCCACCGTTACCCCGGAATATTCCAAGATTGCCGGCACCAACGCCGTCGAGCTCACCTTTCTCGTCAAGGAAGGGTCCAAGGTCAAGGTCGGCAAGATCACTTTCATCGGCAACACCGCCTTTTCCGACCGCAAAATCATCCGCGCCATGCGCAACGACCGCCCTTACGGCGTGCCCCTCGGCCCCTTTTTCTTCAAGGTGGGTGACAAGACCTTCGACCGCCGCAAACTGGATGAGGATATCGAGCTGGGCATCCGCTCCCTCTACCAGGACAACGGTTACTTCACCGTGGTCGTCAAGGATCCCAAACTCGAAACCGTGGACGTAAACCGCGGCGGCATTCCCGGCCCCTGGCCCTTGGTGGGCAGCCGCCACGGCAAGGCCACCAACATCACCATCCAGATCGACCAGGGCGAGCGCTTCCACATGGGACGGCTCATCGTCCGCAGCCACGACCCCGAGCATCCCGGCCTCGTCTTCAAGAACGAATTTCTTGAAAGGGCCTTCCCCCTCCACCAGGGCGACATCTTCTCCACCGACAAGGTCCGCAAGGCCCTGGAGGAATACAAGGATCTCTACGGCAATTACGGCTTCATCGACTTCACCGCCCAGCCGGAAACCGACGTGGACATTCCCAACAAGGTGGTCAACCTCACCCTCGAATTCGACCTGGAAAAGCCCTATCGTGTGCGCCGCATCGAGTTCGTGGGCAACACCACCACGCGCGACAAGGTCATCCGCCGCCAGCTGCTCCTGGACGAGGGCGATCTGTACAGCAATCGCCTGTGGGAACTCAGCATCCTGCGCATCAATCAGCTCGATTACTTCGAGCCCATCAAGAAGGATCAGAACGTCGACCTCCGCCGCAACACCAAGGAGGGCACCGTCGACATCACCCTCAAGGTCCACGAGAAGGGCAAGCAGTCCATCGGCCTCAACGGCGGCATCAGCGGTCTCGCCGGCACCTTTGTCGGCTTCAACTACCAGACCAACAATTTCCTCGGCCTCGGCGAAACCCTCAACTTCTCCACGCAGTTCGGCACCCTGCAGCGCAGCATCGTGTTCGGCTTCACCGAGCCCTACTTCCGCGACAAGCCTCTCACCACCGGCTTCACCATTTTCGATTCGCGCTACAGCTTCGACACTTCGCGCGAGACGGCCATCCTGCTGGGCAGCCAGCTTCCCGTCACCGACCCCAACTCCACCCAGAATTACAACCAGGACAGCAAGGGTTTTACCGTCTTCGCCAGCTATCCGCTCAAGCGCTATTCGTTCACCCGCCTCGGCCTCAGCTATGGCTACACCGCTTCCAATATCACCGCGTTCAGCGACGCCTCGCGGCTCCTGTTCACCGCCCTGCAGTTCCGCAGCGCCGCCGGCCCCTCCGCGCTCAACGGCATCAACCAGAGCCAGATCACCGTGAGCGCCACCTACAACACGGTGAACAGTCCCATCAATCCCACGGGGGGCAAAGAGCTGGCCATGTCGGTCTCCTTCGTGGGCGGCCCCCTGGGGGGAAACGTCAATTCGATCACCCCCACGGTCGAGTACAAGCGGTTCTTCGCCGTGCGAAAAAAGCGCAACGTGATCGGGTTCCGTCTTCTCACCGCCTACACCAGCGGCTTCGGGGGCAAGGAAGTCCCGCCCCTCACTCGCCTCTATCTGGGCGGCGAGCAGGACGTCCGCGGTTTCAACGTTCGCACCGTCACTCCCGTGGCCTTTATCCCCACCAAGAACGTCACCACCTTCACCTATTCCGACCCCAGCGCTCTCGGCGGCACCGGCGTTCCGGTCACCCGCGAGGTTCAAATCCCCGTCCTCCTCTATCAATTTTCCTTCCCCGGCGGCGACATTGAATCGGTGGGAAATTTCGAGTATCGGA
>Ga0335081_10002026_pt1 | contig 31973 bp, 27 predicted proteins | sample Lox_Sample_35_FD_206713 | JGI IMG/M metagenome (GOLD analysis project Ga0335081, IMG submission 206713) | Soil microbial communities from Loxahatchee National Wildlife Refuge, Florida, United States - Lox_Sample_3.5 | ecosystem: Environmental > Terrestrial > Soil > Wetlands | place: USA...
CTTGAGCTCCTGCAGGATTTTCAAAATGACGCCGGTCTCGAACGGCTTCTTGAGCACCGGCAGCATGCGCAGGTGATGCTGCTCGCCGATGCTCTTGACGTGGGCGAGCACAGCCGAGCCGCGGCCACTCATCAGCTGCACCGCGCCGGCATAGCCGCTGCGGCCGAGCGCGATGACGCACTCGATGGCGTCGGCGGAATCGAGCGCGATGTTGAGGAACACGAGCTTCGGCTGACGCTGGCTCAACACCGGCCGCACCGCCTGGCCGTCGGAAAACTCCTCGGTGTCAATGCCGGCGCCGTGCAGGATAAGCGACAGGAAATGCCGGATGCTGGCGTCGGCGTCGACGACAAAACAAAGCGGCGCGCGGGCTTCGCTGCGCGCTTCCGGTATGGCGGCGGCGGGGGATGCCTGCGCCGGTGTTGCGTTCATTGCCGGGTCCACACGGAAGCCAACGTGACGGGATCACGCATCATTGGTTGAAATTTGTTAATCGGCGGTTTCGCCCCATCGCCGCAGGGTTGCACACAACGCGCATGATCGGCCGGCGTGAAACCTGGCCGGCCGCCGGGCGCCCAGCGCATGCCCGCCGCAGGGCCCGTGCACTACCGCGATGGGGCGGCTATTGCTAGTTTCCGCGGCAATCACGTCGGTGACGACGGCGCGGCCGCCGCCACGGCATGAGCCGGCATAGGGAAGGAAAACGACCATGGCCAAGAAGGACCGAAGCCCGAAGCTTGACCGCCGCAGGTTCCTGACCGCAGCGGCGGTCGCGGGCGCAACCGGTGCCGTCGGCTCCGGCAAAGCCGGTGCCGCCAATGCCGGCACGACCGAGGCGCCGGCGCGGTTGCCATCGGCACTGCCGCCCAATGCCCATGTCGCCGCGGCTGAAGCCGGCGTGCCGGACATTCCGCCCTATGCCAGCGAAGGGCGGCCCGGCTCGGACTTCATGGTCGACGTCATCAAGACGCTGAACATCAAATATCTGCCGGCCAATCCCGCCTCGAGCTACCGGGCGATCCACGAATCGCTGATCAACTACGGCAAGAACTCCATGCCGGAGTTCCTTACCTGCACCCATGAGGAATGTGGCGTCGGCATCGCCCACGGCTACGCCAAGATCACCAACAAGCCGCTCATGACGCTGTGCCACGGCACCGTCGGCCTGATGCACGCGACCATGAACGTCTACAACGCGTTTTGCGATCGCATGCCGGTGATCGTGCTCGCCGGCAACGATCTCGACGCCGCGCATCGGCCGCCCGGCGTGCCGACCGTGCACTCGGCGCAGGACATCAACGCCATCGTGCGCGACTACACCAAGTGGGACGACACGCCGGTCTCGGCGCAGCATTTTGCCCAATCCTTCGTGCGTGCCTATCAGATCGCGACGACGCCGCCCTACGCGCCGGTGGTGCTGTCGCTCGACGACGGGCTCGCCACCGAGCCGGTGCGCGATTTCGGCCAGAAGCTCTACATCCCGAAATTCGTGCCGACCGCGCCGCCCGCGGGCGAAGCGGGCGCGGTGCGCGAAGCGGCGCGGCTCCTGGTCAACGCCGAGCGGCCGGTGATCGTCGCCGACCGCGCGGTGAACACGCAGCGCGGCATGAACTTCCTGGTGCAGCTCGCCGAGCTGCTGCAGGCGCCGATGGTGCGCGAGCGCGGGCGGCTCAATTTCCCGACCACCCATTATCTCGGCCGGCCGGCGAGCGTCATCGCCCAGGCCGACGTCGTTCTCGGCCTCGAGCTCACCGACTACTGGGCGACGGTCAACAAGTTCGTCGACAACAATGCCGAAGGCGTCGGCACCATCACCTCGACGATCAAGCCCGGCATCAAGCTGATCAGCATCGGCACGCTGCAGCTGATGACCAAGGCCAACTACCAGGAGTTCCAGCGCTTCCAGAGCGTCGATGTGCCGATTGCCGGCGACGTTGAAGCGACGCTGCCGGCGCTGATCGAAGCGGTCAAATACGCGCTCACTGACGACCGCAAGAACGCCATCGCGCAGCGCGGCGAGGCGATCCGCAAAGATCACGAGAAGGGCCGCGACGCGACGCGGCAGGCCGCCGCCATCGCCTGGGACGCAAGCCCGATCTCGACGGCGCGGCTGTGCGCGGAAATCTACGCCCAGATCAAGGATCTCGACTGGTCGCTGGTGCCCTCGTCGGGCGACGTAGCAGGCTGGCCGCTGCGGCTATGGCCGATGGACAAGCCCTACCATTGGACCGGCACGTCGGGCGGCTATGGCGTCGGCTGGGGCTGTCCGGCGTCGGTCGGCGGCGCGCTCGCCAACCGCGACGAGGGCCGTTTCTCGGTCGCGATCCAATCCGACGGCGACCTGATGTACGCGCCTGGCGCGCTGTGGACCGCGGCGCGGCACAAGATTCCGCTGCTCTCGGTGATGCACAACAACCGCGGCTACCATCAGGAAGTGATGCACGTGCAGCGGCTGTCGAACTTCCGCAACCGCGTCGCCAATCTCGGCAACGATCTCGGGCCGGTCGGCACCAGCATCATGAATCCCGACATCGAGTACCACAAGCTCGCGCAGTCCATGGGCTGGTGGGCGAAGGGACCGATCACCGATCCGGCCGAGCTTGGGCCGGCGATCAAGGAAGCGGTCGCGGTGGTCAAATCCGGCCAGCCGGCGCTGGTCAATGTCTGGACGCAACCGCGGTAAGGAAGATCGAACAATGCAATTCGTTCGCGTTCATCTGCTGCTGGCGGCGGTCGCCACGAGCTTCGTTGCTCCCGGCACCGCGCTGGCGGCTTCCGCGGAAAATGGCAAGACCGCATACGTCAAGAACGGCTGCTGGCAGTGCCACGGCTACGAAGGGCAGGGCTCGGTCACCACCAGCGCCGGCCGGGTCATCGCCGGCACGCCGCTGCCGGCTGATGCCTTCACCGCTTATGTACGCCAGCCGACCGGCGCGATGCCGCCGTTCAGCGCCGCCATCCTGCCCGACGCCGACCTCGCCGACATCTACGCCTACCTTGAGGCGCGGCCAAAGCCGAAGGCCAGCAAGGACATTCCGCTCCTGAGCGGCCAATAAGACGTCCGCGCCGGCGATGCGCGTGATGGATCGGCGGCCGACGCATCGGCTATAGTCACGCAGGTTCTTTCGAGGCGATGCGACGATGACCGGCAAAGGCCAAATGCGGCTCGGCGCCTTCTTCAATCCGACCGGGCATCATGTCGCCTCGTGGCGGCATCCGCGGGCGCAGGCCGATGCGGGCATCAACTTCCAGCACTATCTCGACATCACCCGCACCGCCGAGCGCGGCAAGTTCGACATGGTGTTCCTCGCCGATAATCTCGGCGTGCGCCACGCGCACATGGAAGCGCTCAGCCGCTCGGCGCAATACATCGCCAATTTCGAGCCGCTGACGCTGCTCTCGGCGCTCGCCACCCACACCACCCATATCGGTCTCGTCGCCACCGCCTCGACCAGCTACAACGAGCCGTTCCACGTGGCGCGCAAATTCGCCTCGCTCGATTGGCTGTCGGGCGGGCGGGCCGGGTGGAACCTGGTCACCTCCGGCCAGGAGAACGAGGCGCGCAACTTCAGCCGCGAAAAACACTACGAGCACGGCGAGCGCTACGACCGGGCGCGCGAATTCGCCCGCGTCGTCGTCGGCCTGTGGGACACCTGGGACGACGATGCCTTCGTCCGCGACAAGGCGACCGGGCAATTCTTCCATCCCGACAAGCTGCATAACCTCAACCATCGCGGCGAGCATTTCTCCGTGCTCGGCGCGCTCAATATCCCGCGCTCGCCGCAAGGCCATCCGGTGATCGTGCAGGCCGGCGGCTCCGACGACATGATCGCGGTCGCCGCCGAATTCGCCGAAGTGATCTTCTGCGCGCCGCTCACCCTGCAGGCGGCGCAAAGTTTCTACGGCAATCTCAAGGGCCGGCTCGCTGCGTTCGGCCGCTCGCCCGACGAGATGAAGATCATGCCGGGCTTGAGCTGCGTCATCGGCCGCACCGATGCCGAGGCGAAGGAGAACTACGAATATCTGAACTCGCTCATCCATCCGGTCGTGGCGCGCGAGATTCTCTCCATGGTGCTTGGCAATGTTGATCTCACGCCCTATCCGTTCGACGGGCCGCTGCCGGAGAACTTGCCGCGTTCCAATGCGAGCCAGAGCATCTTCCAGCAGGTCACCGACATGGCGCGGCGCGAGAAACTTTCCATCCGCCAGACCGCGCTGCGGGTTGCCGGCGCTCGCGCCAAGGCGGTGATCCACGGCTCGCCGCAGACCATCGCCGACTATATGGAGGAGTGGTTCCGCAACGACGGCTGCGACGGCTTCAACATGATGCCGCCGTTCCTGCCCGGCGGCCTCGACGATTTCGTCGACCTGGTCATTCCCGAATTGCAGCGGCGCGGCTTGTTCCGCACCGAATACGACGGCAAGACCTTGCGCGAGAATCTTGGGTTAAAGCGGCCGCCGAGCCGCCATGCCATGGCGCCGCAAGCCGCGCGCGCCGCATCGGGAGGATGACCGTGATCAGCGTCAAACGCTTGGGCCACGCCACGCTGACCACGCCCGATATCGAGCGGCAGATCGCCTATTATACCGAGGTGGTCGGGCTCACCTTGGTCGAGCGCGGCAAGGATCGCGCCTATCTCGCCTGCAAGATGGGGCTCGAAGCGATCGCGCTCGAGCCGGGCCGCGGCAACGCGCTCTCCCGCCTGGCCTTGCAGGTCGCGCCGGGGGCCGATCTCGCCGACGTCGTGCGCGGATTGGAAAAGGATGGCGTGAAGTGCGAGCGCGCGCTCGGCATCTCGCCGGGCGTCGCCGAGGCGGTCGTGTTCACCGATCCCAAGGGCACGCAGGTGCAGATTTTTTCCGACTACGTGTTCGCCAAGGACGACGGCCGCACGGCGGGAATCATGCCGCTCAAGCTCGGCCACGTCGCCTACCGCGTCGACGACGTGCAGAAGACCGTGAAATTTTATTGCGACGTGCTCGGCTTCCGGGTGTCCGATTGGCGCGACGACACCTTCGCCTTCCTGCGCTGCAACACCGATCACCACACCGTCAATTTCGTCTACGACGCCGAGCCGCAGCTTCATCACATCGCCTTCGAGGTCAAGGACTGGGCGGAAATCCAGCGCGCCGCCGAAACGCTCGCCCGCCACGACATCCATCTGGTTTGGGGTCCCGGCCGGCACATCATCGGCCACAATATCGCGATCTATCACCGCAACGCCGACAAGGTGCGCGTCGAGTTCTTCTGCGAGATGGATCAGATGAAGGACGAGGCGCTCGGCTATTTCGATCCGCGCCCCTGGCATCAGGACCGGCCCCAGCGGCCGAAAGTGTGGGGGCCGGAGACGCTGCGCAATTACTGGGGCTACGGCTCCGAACGCGTCATCCGCGGCTATCAGACCATCGAGTAGTACACGAGGTCGTGAGGACGGCGGCAGTTGCCGTCGCGGCAATTGTGATTGGCGCGTGTCTCGCCGATGAGCTTAAAAGCCCAGTTCAAGGGTGCCGCATCACGCGGCGCGCAACAGGCGTGGAGGAAGCGATGGCTGGCGGCAGACGGATGAGTGCTCGAGTGCTCCTGGTCATTCCGTTCGTCGGCCTCGCTGCGGGCGCGGTGTTTGCGGCCGAGCCCGCGGTGACGATTCCTCCTCCGGCACAGGATTTGACGACGACCGCCGACGGCGGCACGCAGACGGTGGTGCTGGCGGGCGGCTGCTTCTGGGGCGTCCAGGGCGTGTTCGAGCACACCAAAGGCGTCGTCAGCGCGGTTTCGGGCTATTCCGGCGGCACCAAGGAGACGGCGCACTACGAGATGGTCGGCACCGAGCGCACCGGCCATGCCGAGTCGGTGCAGGTGACCTACGATCCGCGGCAGATTTCCTACGGCAAGATTTTGCAGATCTATTTCTCGGTGGCGCACAATCCGACCGAGCTCAACTACCAGGGACCGGACTCGGGGCCGTCGTATCGCTCGGCGATCTTCTACGCCGACGACGAGCAGAAGCGTATTGCGCAAGCCTACATCGCCCAACTCGATGCGGCCCACGCCTTCAAGGCGTCGATCGTGACCACGCTCGAGCCGTTGAAGGGCTTTTACCGGGCCGAGGACTACCACCAGGATTTCCTGGTGCTGCACCCGGCCTATCCGTACATCGTGATCAACGATCTGCCAAAGGTCGACAATCTGAAGCGGCTGTTCGCCGAGCAATATCGCGACACGCCGGTCACGGTGGCGGCGTCGAACAAGCCGAGCCAATAGGTCGCACGTTCTCCTTAAGTCTCTCGTCCTAGGCCGATCCGGGCCGCGCCGACGCGCGCCAGGGCGGAAAATCTGCCGCGCGGCGCGGTTCCGAGGTCCATGGTCTATAGCCTTGGGCCGCAGCCTGACGTATCGTGGCTTGCGGGGGAGGGCTTCCAGGCGAAGTCCGCTCCAACGTGAAAGAAATTGCTTGGGGAGGGATCCAAATGGCAATGGCCTCAACGCTCGGGACGCTGCCCGAGGCCGAACATAGCGTGCAGCTCCGCAAAGCCGTCATCGCCTCGACGGTCGGCACCGCCATCGAGTGGTACGACTTCTTTCTCTACGGCACCGCGGCCGGCTTGGTGTTCGGCAAGCTCTACTTCCCCAACGAGGACCCGCTGTCGGCGACCTTGCTCGCCTTCGGCACCTACTTCATCGGCTTCGTCGGCCGCCCGATTGGCGCCGCCATCTTCGGCCATTACGGCGACCGCATCGGCCGCAAGGCGACGCTGATCGCCACGCTGCTGTGCATGGGTCTTGCCACTTTCGCCATCGCCTTCGTGCCGACCTATGCGTCGATCGGAATCTGGGGCGCCATTCTTCTCACCGTGCTGCGCATGATCCAAGGCATCGGCGTCGGCGGCGAGTGGGGCGGCTCGGTGCTGCTCGCCATGGAATGGTCGCGCAGCCACGGCCAGCGCGGCTTGATCGCATCGTGGCCGCAGTTCGGCGTGCCGTGCGGGCTGCTGCTCTCGAACCTCGCGGTGCTGGCGTTCAGCGCCTGGGCGACCGGAAACGACTTCCTGGTCTGGGGTTGGCGCATCCCGTTCGCGCTGTCGATCATCCTGGTCGGCGTCGGCCTGTGGATCCGGCTCGGCATCCTGGAAACGCCGGTGTTCCAGCAGCTCCTGGAAAAGGACAAGATCGAGAAAGCGCCGATCGTCGAGGTGATCAAGAAGCAGCCGATGCAAATCATCTGGTCGGCGCTGCTGCGGCTGTCGGAGCAGGCGCCTTTCTACATCTTCACTGCTTTCGTGTTCGCCTACGCGGTCGGCACGTTGAAGATGGATCGCAACTTCGTCCTCTCCGCGGTGCTGGTCGCGGCCTGCGTCTCGTTCTTCACCATCCCGCTGGCCGGCCACTTCTCCGATAAGATCGGCCGCAAGAGGATGTACCTGCTCGGCGTCGTGGTGATGGCCGTGTTCGGGTTCATCTATTTCTGGATGATCGGCTCGATGAGCCCGGCCTTGGTGTTCCTCGCCATCGTGCTGTCGCTCATTCCGCATGATCTGCAATATGGCCCGCAGGCGGCGCTGATCGCGGAAGCGTTTACGCCGCGACTGCGCTACAGCGGCGCCTCGCTCGGCTATCAGCTGGCCTCGATCATCGCCGGCGGGCCCGCGCCGCTGATTGCGACCTACCTCTTCGCCACCTATAAGAACGCATACGCGATTTCCTGGTACATCTTCGTGCTTGCGGTCATCAGCTTCATCGCCACTTTGATGATGCCGGACTATACCGGCAAGGCGATCGGCGACGAGGCCTACAGCGAGGACTAGCTGGGTTCGATCCGCGGCGCGATGAATCCGCGCCACGGCCGCAGAATGCGAAGCCCGGCCCTGGCTATGCCAGCGCCGGGCTTTTGTTTCGCTATCGGAAAGCTTTACAGCACCGCGCCGCTTTGCGGATCGATCAGGTGCATGTGGTCCATGTTGGCGGAAAGCCGCATCGGCTCGCCGGGCCCCTTGGCGCTGCCCGGATCGACCCGGCCGCACACTTCCTGGCCGTCGACGGTGAAATAGACCATCGTCTCCATGCCCATGGGCTCGACCACGTCGAGGGTGGTAGCGAACTCCCCCTGCTGGTCGGCGCGCCGCGGCTCGGTGATGTGCTCGGGCCGCAGGCCGAAGAGCAGCTCCTGGCCGATGATCGGCCGGCAGCGGGCGGATTTCGCCGCCGGCACCGGCAGACTCACCGTGTCGGACAGCCGCACGCGCAAGCCGGAGCCGTTCTGCTCGATGCGGCAGCGCAGGAAGTTCATCGCCGGCGAGCCGATGAAGCCGGCGACGAAACGCGTCTTCGGATGGTGATAAAGATCGTGCGGCGTCGCGATCTGCTCGATCACGCCGTTGTTCATCACCACGACCCGGTCGGCCAAGGTCATGGCCTCGACTTGGTCGTGGGTGACGTAGACCGTGGTGGTCTTGACCATTTGGTGCACGCGCTTGATCTCGGTGCGCATCTGCACGCGCAGCTTGGCGTCGAGGTTCGACAGCGGCTCGTCGAACAGGAACACCTTGGGATCGCGCACGATGGCGCGGCCCATGGCGACGCGCTGGCGCTGGCCGCCGGACAGCGCCTTGGGCTTGCGGTCCAGGAGCGCCGTGATGTCGAGGATGCGCGCGGCGTTGTCGACGCGCTTCTTGATCTCCTCCTTGGAGAATTTGCGCAGCTTCAATCCGAACGCCATGTTCTCGTACGCCGACATGTGCGGGTAGAGCGCATAGTTCTGGAACACCATGGCGATGTCGCGGTCTTTCGGCGGCCGGTCGTTGACGACCTCGCCGCCGATCAGGATGTCGCCAGAGGTGAGCTCCTCGAGGCCGGCGATCATGCGCAGCGTCGTCGATTTGCCGCAGCCCGACGGGCCGACCAGCACGACAAACTCGTTGTCGGGGATGTCGAGCGAGATGCTGCGCACGGCTTCGACGTCGTCGTAGCGCTTGACCACGTTCCGCAACTTTACTTCAGCCATGGTTCAGCCCTTGGTGGCGCCCGCGGTCAGGCCGGCGATGTAGTAGTCCATCAGGAAGGCGTAGATGACGAGCGGCGGGGCCGCGGCCGTCAGCGCGCCGGCCATCAGCATGCCCCATTTGTAGACGTCGGCGCGAATGAGGCTCGTCACCGTGCCGACGGTGAGCACCTGCTGGTCGGCCGAATACAGAAACGCCATCGGATAGACGAACGCCGCCCACGATACGGTGAAGGCAAAGATCATCGCCGCGATGATGCCGGGCAGCGCCACCGGGATGAAGATCTTGGTCAGCATCTGCATATGGTTGGCGCCGTCGATCAGCGCCGCCTCGTCGAGCTCCTTGGGGATCGACTGGAAATAGCCGATCATGATCCAGGTGCAGAACGGCACCGTCAGCGTCGGGTAGATCAGCACCATGCCCCAGTAGGAGTTCAAGAGCCCGATCGCCTTGACGATCTGGAACAGCGGGATGAACAGCAAGGTGTCGGGCACGAGGTAGGTCAGGAATATGCCGGTCGCCAAGATGCCCGAGCCCCAGAACCGCATGCGGCCGAGCGAGAACGCCGCGAGCACGCTGACCACCATGGTGATGGCGACCACGCAGACGGTCACGATCACGGTGTTCTTGAAGAACACCAGAAAGTCGGTCTCGGTGAACAGCGTCCTGAACTGCTCGAAGGTGATGCCGTTGGCGACGAACCACGGATTGGTCGCCAGATGCGCTACCTCGGTGTCGGTCTTGAGCGCGGTGACGATCATGTAGTAGGGCGGGATCAGAAAGAAGATCGCGAAGATAATGAGGAACACATAGGACGCGATCAACGCCCAGCGCCGGTTGCGGCGCAGGCTCGAGCCGGCAGCGACCTGGCGCGGCGCGGTTTCGGCGACGGCGGCCGTGCTCATCCGATCTCCCTGCCGCGCCGGCGCACGCCGCGCAGGATGAAGATCGCGGCGATGCCGAGGATCGGGAACATGAACAGCGACACCGAGGCGCCGAGCGGCAGGTCGCCGGAGCGGATGCCCTGCAGGAACGCGTAGGTCGCGAACACATGCGTCATGTTGCGCGGCCCGCCCGACGTCATGATCTGCACGATGTCGAAATTGGCGAAGGTGACGATTAGCGAGAACAGCACGGTGATGGCGATGATGTTGCGCATCATCGGCAGCGTGATGTGGACGAATTTCTGCCAGGCGTTGGCGCCGTCGATGGCGGCGGCCTCATAGAGCTGCTCCGGCACCGATTTCAGCGCCGCAAGGTACATGATCAGAAAGAACGGCGCACCGTACCAGACATTGACCAGGATCACCGAGAACCGCGCCCAGTACGGATTGCTCAGCCACGGCACCGACTGGAAGCCCATGCTCTCCAGCATCCAGTTCAGCGCCGAGTGGGTCGGGTCGAACATCCACCACCAGCCGAGCGTCGACAGCGCGAGCGGAATGACCCACGGCACCAGCAGCATGCCGCGCCATTTGCGCTGGCCCTTGAGCGGCAGGTTGTTGATCAGATGCGCGGTGACGAGCCCGATCAGCGCTTTGAAGAACACGGCGGAGAGCGCGAAGATCGCGGTCTGCTGCACCACCATCAAGAACACGTCGCGTGACAGCAGGAACCGGAAATTGCCGAGCCCGATGAAGCGCGTCTGCGCCTTGTTCAGCATCGACAGATAGATCGAGTAGAGCGCCGGATAGATCACCAGGCTGCCGATGATGACGATCAGCGGCAGGCACATGAAAAAGGCGACGGTGGAACGTCGCCGGAGGAACACCCGAAGTCCGCGCGCCGCGGACGCCGGCAGGCTGACGCCTTGCAGTTGCGGTGACCAGGTCTGGACGGTGTCGGCCATGGCTTTGGCGCCGACCCTTTAGGACCGGCCCCTCGTTGCATTTTCCCTCGGGATGCATGCCGGCCTCGCGGCCGGCACGCGGTGTTACGCGGAACGGACGCCGGCGCTCAGGCGCGCAGCGTGCCTTCGAGCTCGTTCTCGGCCCACTTGATGACCTCGTCGAGCTTCTCGTTGCCTTGCGTGAACTTGGCGACCATCACGGTGTTGATCGCCTGATTGTAGATCTGTGCGCCGACCGAGGCCCGCGCCGGGGCACCGGTCATCGAGGTCTGCTCGTCGGCCCGCGGCGGATAGCTGTAGACGGTGCCGACCGGCGGCTCGACCGTCTTCCAGGTCTCGATGTCGTACATGCTCCTGAACGACGGCAGGTCGTAGCCGACCGACGCCGCCACGAGCCTGGCGACCTGGGGCTTCTGCGCCAGGAAGTGCAGGAGGTCTTTGCCGGCGGTCTTGTTCTTGGAGAAGCTCCACAGCCCGTAGAAGAACGGCAATTGCCCGACGAAGCGGCCCTTCGGGCCCTTCGGCATGGCGTGGGTCCAGCAGTCCGCCGCCACGGTCGGATTGTCCTTCTTGGCGACCGCCCACGCGCTCGGCGGATTCATGATGCCCGAGCCCTTGCCGGAAATGAGCCAGCGGTTGTTGCCGGCGTCGTCCCAGGCGTAGACCTCGGGCGGATTCACCGCCATCAGCTTCTTCATGTATTCGAGCGCGGTGCGGGTCTCGTCGGAATTGATCTTGATGTTGTCCTTGCCGTCGACCATGACCACGCCGTAGGAGTTGAACAGCGCGCCGACCCAGTCGATGGCATCGGTGGTCTGGCCCATCGGCAGGCCGACCGGGAAGCCGGCTTTGTGCAGCTTCTGCGCCGCCGTGAGGTAGGTGTCCCAGGTCCAGGTATCGGTCTTGGCCTTGTCGTACTTGGACTCGTCGGCCGGGAACATGTCGACGATGTCGATGTCGGCATGCTGCTTGTACAGGCTGATGCGCGAGCAGCAGGGTTTCACCTGGCTGCCGCAGGTGGTCGGGATGCCGTGCCAGACCTTGTTGTACTGGGCGAGATATTCCGCGACCGGGCTGATCGGGCCGTATTCCTTGATCAGCGCGTTGACCACGTCGTCCAGCGGTTCGAGCACGTTGCGGTGCACTTGGATCTGCCAGGCGCGATGCGACATGATGTCGTGGCCGGTGCCGGCCTGGGCTTCGGCGCTGGCGGTGAGCAGGTCCTTGTCGCCGAGCGAGGTGATGTAATCGATCTTCACCTCGACGTTGTTTTTTGCGCCCCATTCTTTGCAGAGCGCGGTCAGGGTGTTGTTGGCGCCGGGAACCCAGTGGTCCCATACGCCGAGCGTGAGCGTTCCGGCGGCGTAACTGTCCCTGACATAAGGTGCGGCGATGGCCGCGGCCGAACCGAGCGCGGCGCTTTTGAGAAGGCTGCGGCGGGTCGGGCGGGATTGAGCGATCGGGCTTGCTTGGGTCATCGAATCCTCCGTTGGGCCGCCCCGTTTTTCTTGGATTATTGGCGTAGGTCGAACCATACTCTGAGCGCGGGAAATCGGCTAGGGGCGGCGAGGGACGCCGGGCGCGGATTCCTGCTGCAAAATGCAGCAGGCAAGGGTGGGGCGTACGCCCATTCCGGTCCGGCGTGGCGCTTCGCCCCTTTCGAGAAATGTGATAGCAATTTTCGCAACAAGAACCGTCCAATCAATAATCCAGTACCCAGAGGGAGGACTAGAAAATGGCCCGCATTCATCGACGCAGACTGCTGCAGGCCTCGGGTGCCGCGGCGGTTGCGGCAAAGACCGGCGGCATCGCGGCAATCCTCGCGACTTCGCGCGCGCCCGCCTTCGCGCAAGGCGCGACCGTGCACTGGCTGCGCTGGAACGATTTCGTTCCGAGTTCCGACAAGCTGTTGCGCGAAAAAATCATTCCGGATGCCGCCAAGGATCTCGGCATCACGCTGAATATCGAGATGATCAACGGCAACGACATTCAGGCGCGCACCACCGCCGCCATCCAGTCGGGGTCCGGCCCCGATGTCATCTGCGCACTCAACAATTGGCCGCAGCTTTACGCCGACAGCCTCGCCGAGGTCACCGACATCGCCGAGAAGATCGGCAAGGACCAGGGCGGCTTCTATGACGAGTCCACCGTCGTCGCCAACAACGGCAAGAAGTGGCTCGGCGTGCCGTGGTGCATCGTCGGCGCGCGGAACTCGTACCGCAAATCGTGGTTCGAGGCGGTCGGCTACAACAAGTTCCCCGCGACCTGGGACGAGTACCGCGACGCCGGCAAGAAGCTCAAGGCCAAGGGCCAGCCGATCGGTCAGACGCTCGGCCACAGCTTCGGCGATCCGCCGACCTTCTGGTATCCCTTCCTGTGGTCGTTCGGCGGCATGGAGGTCGAGAAGGACGGCAAGAAAGTCGTGCTCGACAGCAAGGCGACTGTCGAGTCAGTCAAATACGCGGTCGCGTTCTGGAAGGATTGCTGCGACGAGGGCGGGCTCGCCTGGGACGACTCCAGCAACAATCGCGCCTTCCTTGCCGGCACCATCAGCTCGACGTTGAATGGCGCCTCGATCTATCTGTTGGCCAAACGCGACGCCGATAAATATCAATCCGAGAAAGGCACGCCGCTGTACCAGGATATTCTGCACGGCGAGTTGCCGAAGGGAGCAGCCGGGCAATTCTCCTATCAGCTGCCGATGACCAACATGCTGATGGGCTATTCCAAGCAGAAGGACGCCGCCAAGAAATTCCTCGCCTGGATGCACTCGAAGCCGGTCTATCAGGCGTGGTTCGATTCCCAGGCCGGCTACTCGGTCGGCGCCACGACGGGCTGGGAGGAGGATCCGATCTGGAAAAAGGATCCGGTCATGGCGTCGTTCCGCACCGTCGGCCGCGGCGCACGCTTCCCCGGCTATGCCGGCCCCGCGGATCGCAAAGCCGCCGAGGTGCTGAGCAAGTACATCATCATCGACATGTACGCCAAAGCGGTCCAAGGCATGCCCGCCGAAGACGCGGTGAAGTGGGCGACCAGCGAGGTACAGAAGATTTACGCCTGACTTCGCACGTGCCGTATATGATTTGTTCGGGCTCGGGGCGCGCTAGGCGCGCCGAGCCGCAGAGGAAACGGCGATGGCCATAAGCGAAGCCGTCACGCAGCGCGCGTTCGCCCAGGCACCGCAACGCGGCGCGGCGACGCGGCTCCTCGAGGATGAACGCTGGCTCGCGGCCGCGCTGCTGCTGCCGACCGTCATCCTGCTCGGCCTGTTCATCGCCTATCCGTTCGTCGAAGGCGTGCTGCTGTCGGTCACCGACGCCAAAGTCGGCATCCCCGGCCGTTTCATCGGCCTGGCGAATTTCAAGGCGCTGCTGAGTGACAGCATCTTCCGTGTCGCCGTCTGGAACACGTTCGTCTACACGGCAGTGGCAACGGTCTTCAAGCTGGCGCTGGGGCTGTGGCTTGCCCTGCTGCTCAATCGTCACTTCATCGGCAAGGCGTTCACGCGGGCGTTCATTCTGCTGCCCTTCATCATTCCGACGGTGCTGTCGACCTTCGCCTGGAAGTGGATGTTCGATCCGACCTTCAGCGTCATCAACTGGACGCTGTTTCAGCTCGGCCTGATCCACGGCCGCATCAACTGGCTGGGCGACCCCGATCTCGCGTTGATCTCGGTGATCATCGTCAATGTGTGGCGTGGCGTGCCGTTCTTCGCCATCAGCCTCCTGGCCGGACTGCAGACCATCAATCCCGAATTGCAGGAGGCGGCGGCGATCGACGGCGCGCGGCCGTGGCAGCGGTTCTGGCACGTGACCTGGCCCCTGCTGTTGCCGGTGACCATGGTGGTGGTGCTGTTCTCGATCATCCAAACCTTCGCCGATTTTCAGCTCGTCTATGTGCTCACGGGCGGCGGACCGGCGAATGCCACCCAGCTGTTCGCCACCTACGCCTACCAGATCGGTGTCGGCACCGGACTGTTGAGCGAAGGCGCCGCGGTCTCGCTCGCCATGTTCCCGTTCCTGCTCATTATCGTCGTGGTGCAGCTCCTCTACATCCGCCGGGTCGAGGTGCACTGAGCCATGATCGAGGGGGCGAAGTGGCGGCGCTGGGTCTACTTCTACGTTCCGCTGGGCGTCTTCATCTTTTGGCTGCTGTTCCCATTCTACTGGATGCTGGTGACGTCGGTCCGGCCCGACCGCGAGCTCTATCGGCCGTGGATGGCGCCGAACTACGCGCCGTTCTGGACCGCGCATCCGACGCTCGTCCACATCATGGACCTTCTGACCGAGACGCTGTTCACGCGATGGATGCTCAACACGCTGTTCATCGCGATCGTGTCGACGATCATCTCGCTGATCTGCGGCCTGTTTGCCGGCTACGCGCTGTCGCGCCTCAAATTCCCGTTCGGCGGCAGCCTCGGCACCGGAATTTTCATCACCTATCTCGTGCCGCAGACGCTGCTGTTCATTCCGCTCGCCGACATCATCCGCAACTTTCAGCTCGGCGACACGCCGTGGGCGCTGATCCTGACCTACCCGACCTTCCTCATTCCGTTCTGCACCTGGCTGTTGATGGGATACTTCAAGGCCATCCCCACGGAGCTCGAAGAATGCGCGCGCATCGACGGCGCGACGCGCTGGAAGGCCATGCTCTACATCATCTTCCCGATCGCGGTGCCCGGCATCCTCTCCGCCGGCATCTTCGCCTTCACGCTGTCGTGGAACGAGTTCATCTATGCGCTGGTGTTTCTGTCCTCGGCCGAGCAGAAAACGGTCGCCGTGGGCGTCACTTCGGAGCTCGTCCGCGGCGACGTGTTCTATTGGGGCCAATTGATGGCCGGCGCGCTGCTCGGCTCGATCCCGGTGGCGTTCATCTATTCGTTCTTCGTCGAGTACTACGTCGCCGGCCTCACCGGCTCCGTGAAGGGATGAGCCCAAGGGGTGATCGATGGCGCGGGTGCTGATCCGGAACTTGAACAAGTTCTACGACCACGAGGTCCACGCGGTCAAAGACGTGAACCTCGAAATCCGCGACAAGGAATTCGTGGTGCTGGTCGGCCCGTCCGGCTGCGGCAAGACCACGACGCTGCGCATGGTGGCGGGCCTCGAAAGCATCACCTCGGGTGACGTGCTGATCGGCGACACGGTGGTGAACGACCTGCCGCCCATGGATCGCGACATCGCCATGGTGTTTCAGAACTACGCGCTCTACCCGCACATGAGCGTCTACGACAACATGGCGTTCGGCCTGAAGATGCGGCGCGTCGATCGCCGCGAGATCGCCCAGCGGGTGCAGGAGGCGGCCGACATCCTCGGCATCGGCGATTATCTGAAGCGCAAGCCGCGGCAACTCTCCGGCGGGCAGCGCCAGCGCGTCGCGCTCGGCCGCGCCATCGTGCGGCATCCGCAAGTGTTCCTGTTCGACGAGCCGCTGTCGAACCTCGACGCCAAGCTGCGCGTGCAGATGCGCGTCGAATTGAAGAAACTGCACTCTCGCCTCAACACCACGGCGGTCTACGTCACCCACGACCAGGTCGAGGCCATGACGCTCGGCGACCGCGTTGTGGTGATGCGCGGCGGCGAGGTGCAGCAGGTCGGCGAGCCGCTCGAGCTCTACAACGCGCCGGTCAATCGCTTCGTCGCGGGCTTCCTCGGCTCGCCGGCGATGAATTTCGCGCCGGCGCGGGTGCACGAGGCAAGCGGCGCGCTGCGCGCCGACGGCACCGGCTTCGCCATCGAGGTGCCGGCCGAGCTCGGCGCGCGGCTGCGGCCCTATGCCGGCCGCGACGTGACCTTGGGCGTCCGACCGGAGGACCTGCACATCGCCAACGGCAGCGACCCGGCGGGACTATGCCTCGACGGCCTGGTCGAGGTCGTGGAGCGGCTCGGCGCCGAGATCCTGCTCGACCTGCAAGTCGGCAGCCAGACCATGGTGGCCTCGGTCGAGCCGACGGTGCGCGCCAAGCGCGGCGACAAGCTCCGCTTCGCGCTGCGGCCCGACCGGCTGCATTTCTTCGACACCGCCTCGGAAGCGGCCATTTAGTCTGGCGCCGCAAGCGCGTAGGGCGGATTAGCCGAAGGCGTAATCCGCCGCTCTATGATAGCCGAATGGCGGATTACGCTGCGCTAATCCACCCTACGGGCTTCATCGTCATGGCCGGGCTTGACCCGGCCATCCACGTCTTTGTCCTCGCGGGCGGGCAAAGCGCGGTAGGGCGGATTAGCCGAAGGCGTGTGGATCGGCTAGATTTCGGGTTGCGTCGGGCGGATTAGGGATCAGGACATGTTCGACAGGATTACATTCGATTCGAACGTCATGGGCGGGCGGGCGTGCATTCGCCGGATGCGGATTCCGGTGTCGGTGGTCGTCGGCCAGATCGCCCACGGCGCGACGTGGGACGAGGTGCTGAAGGGCTATCCCGATCTCGAACGTGCCGACATTCAGCAGGCTATTGAGTATGCCGCGTGGCTGACGCACGAGGAAGTCCGATCCGGCTGACCGAACGGCGGATGCGATTTCTGGCCGACAAGGGTCTACGCTCGCTGTGCGAGCTTCGGAGGGTTTTGAGTCCACCGAAGCGCGGAGCGCGTAGGTGGAAGCGTGCCCGCGGCTGACTCGCAGTTTTCGTTGACGCTGACGTGGGCACGGCGCGGAGCCTGTCGTCGGGTCGGCCACTTCGGGCCGGACCCGTTGGCGCCTTTGCCCAGCCTACGCTTGCTTTGCGGGGGGCAGATGCGGAGCTTTCCGCATAAAGGGCGGAAGCTTATCCCGGTCGTATTGAGCAATTGATGCCTGCCGTCTCTCCTCCGCCTTTTGCATCCATTCTCGCGCTGACTTTTCCTGCTCGTCAGTGATCGGTGTTGTCAACATGGGACCAAATCTCTGAATGAAAGACCGCTCCACTCCAGAAAATGAAAAATCATTCTCCCAGCCATGCATAAGAACGTATTCCATGATGGCTGCGCACTTCGGAGGCAGAGGCTTTTCTTTGTGGTGCTGGCTATATAGCCACAGGACGACGTCCGTGACCTGAATTCCGGCACTCAGAGAGTCTTCCTTTACCTCAAACTCGCTGCCGACGACCCGCTGGATTGTGTAAGTCTCGCCAGCCCATCGGACTTCGTCTGGTGCGGCGTTCGACAACGTCTCATGCCACATCGCCAAGGTCTTCTGAAACTCATCCTGCCGGTCATGAGTGATTCGAGCGACGCGCTTTTTTCGTTCTTTCGAGTAATGTTCGAGCCCCTCCAAAAGATTGACGAAAGCAACGAAGTTCGGAAAATGACCTTGCCGGGAAAGCTTGCGGTCCGAATAGATTTGAATCGATTCCGGGTTCGCCCACGCCCATTCCAGCCCTTCTTTTAAAATCTCACGCGATCTTTCGTCCGGAATACGCAAGAGATTACCGTGAAGGCGCGCACAAACCTTGGGGAGTAGTGCATAGGCCTTCTCCTCATTACGCTCGAGGATGCAATCCCAAAACAGATGAGCAGTTTCCAAGTCAATTATCATCGCGAGCTTAAACGCGAGCATGAGACGGAAGGGCCGCAGGTTATAATGATGCCAAGCGACCGCCGCGTTTTCTCCCGAGTCGAATAGTGCGTCGAAGACTTTCGTCGCGAGCAAGTACCGCTTCTCGACCCTTGAAATGAAGAAATCAGCTTTCGCGCGTCGTATCAAAAAGAGAAATTCGTCCCCTATGGCTTCAATACGATCGAAGCCTAAGTCCTTTCCATGAAGGCTTTCTACGCCAAGCTTACCGGTCAGCTCTAAGGCGGGCTCGCTATAATAGAGGTCAAAGTTCCCCTTGCTGATCAGAGCAGCCGTGAAAAAGTCCGGCTGGGTCTCATCAAAAAGATTATGCCCGGTGTTTCCCGTCTCATCGACGAAGGCATAAAGAGGGAGTTTTGCGTCACCCATGAATAAACGTTCGATATTAGTGTTTGAATTAATTGTGTGTCGAATCACGAATTTTCAATCCTGGGCCGTTGCTCCTGCGACAGTTTTTTCTCAGCTGGGAGAGAATCCGGAGGCGTAATCCGCCGCCTCTCAGCAATCATGTGTCGATCCGACTATGATGCGTCCCCAATAACGAGACTATTGACATTCGTCTCCATAACAGTTACACTCTCAGCATCCCGCTCGACGAAGGACGCCTTATCGCGAGGGTACTCCTTGAGGCGGAGCGGGAGCGGTTCTCGTGACGCGCGGCCATACACTGCGCGCGCGGGCGGCTTGGGCAACGTCCCGTCCGGCGCGTGCCGGACTGCGAGGTGCTCGCTGCACTGGTGCCGGAGAGGGTCCTCCCGCTTGCATCCGGTGATTCCAGGAAACGCGGCCCTAAAGCCGAGCCGGGATGAAACCCGGCGAGTGCCGCGGTGGGGCGCCGAAAGGCGAGCGCGCCCGCTCCATGAGGTCCGCGCTCCATGGTTCTGGGCCTCGATCCTCCCGTATCTGAGGAACGGAGAAAGGACGCGCGCCGCATCGCTTTTCGATGCGGCTTCCCGGTGGATGCGCTTATCGGCGCTCCGCCTCCCTTCTTTCAAGGGAGGAGTTTTGTTGGCGACGCTTTTTGATGTCGCTCTTGGCTTGGTTTTTTGACTTCGCTTTTCTTGGCGTGGGCAAAGCTCGGATGCGAAGGGGCATCGCGACAACGGATGAACGCGTTTCGCAAAAGGACAGCGGAACATGATCGTTTCAAATCGAAGCGGGCCGCTCAACGTTTCCCGTTACCCTGAGGTGCTCGGCGCGAAGCGCCGAGCCTCGAAGGGCGACGGCCCGGGCACCGTCGGCGCCTCGGCCGCATCCTTCGAGGCTCGCCATAGCGCGTCGAAGACGCGCTGATGGCTCGCACCTCAGGATGACGGGTCAGCGTCATGCCGCGGCGGCCACGCGATCGCTCACAGCCCGAGCAGCTTCGGCAGCCACAGCGAGATCGACGGGATATAGGTCACGAGCATCAGCACCAGCAGCATGACGCCGTAGAACGGCCAGATCCGGCGCATCACCTGTTCGATCGTGACTTTGCCCACGGCACAGCCGACGAACAGGATGGCGCCGACCGGCGGATGGCACAGCCCGATGCCGAGATTGAGCATCATGATGATGCCGAAGTGCACCGGATCGACGCCGAAATTCATCATCACCGGCAGCAGGATCGGCGTGCAGATCAGGATCGACGGCGCCATGTCGAGCAGGCAGCCGAGCACCAGCAGCATGACGTTGATCAGCAGCAGGATCACGTTCTTGTCGCTGGAGATCGACAGAAAGAACGCCGTGATCTTGGCCGGCATCTGGGTGAGCGCCATCACGTAGCCGACGCTGGAGGCGCAGGCGATGAGCGTGAGCACCATCGCCACCGTCCGCAAGGTGCGATGCACCAGCTCCGGCAGATCGCGCCAGCCGTAGTCGCGGTAGACGAACATGGTGACGAGGAAGGCCCAGACGCAGGCGACGGCGCCGGCCTCGATCGCCGTGAATATGCCGCCCAAGATGCCGCCGAGAATGATGGCGAGCGTGATCAGGCCCCATATCGCGTCGCGGCAAATCTTGATGGCGTCGCGCAGCGGCACGGTCTGGCCGCGCGGATGCTTGTCGCGATAGGCGATCACGAGACACAGCACGACCAGCGAGAAGCCGAGCAGCAGGCCCGGAAAAACGCCGGCCATGAACAGCGAGATGATCGAAATGGTGCCGCCGGTGGCGAGCGAGTAGATCACGGCATTGTGGCTCGGCGGCACCAAGAGCGCCTGGACCGAAGCGGTGATGGTCACGTTGGTGGCGAAGACGCGGGGAAAACCGCTGCGCTCCATCTGCGGGATCATCACCGAGCCGATCGCCGAGGTGTCGGCGACGGCCGAGCCGGAAATGCCGCTGAGAAATGTCGTGGCCAGCACGTTGACCACGGAGAGGCCGCCGCGCACGCGGGTAAAGCCGACCAGCACGTCAGCAAAGGCGACCAGGCGCCGCGCCATGCCGCCCTCGGCCATGATGGCGCCGGCCAGCACGAAGAATGGGATGGTCAGCATGGCGACCTTGCTGACGCCGTCGGAGATTTTCAGCATCACCGCTTCGAGCGGAATGCCGATCCAGAGTCCCGCCGCGATCGCCGCCAGCGCCAGCGAATAGGCGATCGGCACGCCGATGGCGAAACAGAAGAACATGGTGACGAGGAGGACGGCGACATCCATATGCGGCGCTGCGTGCCTTCAGTCGAACTGCGGTCGGTCGGTCGCGGGGAGGGGCTCGGGCGCGCCGCACGTCAGCCGCTCGATGACGAACAGCAGGAGCGCCGCGCCGCCGAGCGGGATCGGCAGATAGGTGATGCCGACCGAGAGCGACGGAAAGTCGGCGATGGTGTTGTACCAGGTCGCCTCGACGAGCTTGGTGCCGTACTGCACCATGAACACCGCCATGGCGGCGACCAGAAGCTCGGCGGCGAATTCGGCGATCCGCCGCGCCGCCGGCGGCATCAGCATGACCAGGAACGAGACGTTCATGTGGGCGCGGCGGCGGTAGCACGCCGCGCCGCCGAAGAAGGTCAGCGCAATCATCAGCAGCACCGCGGTCGGCTCGGGCCAGGACGCGGCGGAATTGAGCACGTAGCGGGTGAACACCGCCCACGGGATCACGGCGGAGATCAGAACGAGCGCGATGCCGGCGATCACCGCGCAGCCAAGATAGAGCGCATCCATCAGCTTGCGATAGAGCGCCGCCATCGGCATTGGCTCCGAACGAGCAGGGCTTGCTTACTGGACGGCGCCGACGCGCTTGATCATCTCGGCGTATTTCGGGCCGTACTTGTCCCAGACCGGCTTGACCGCATCCTGGAACGGCTTCTTGTCGGCGACGTCGATGATCTGGTTGCCGGCGGCCTTGGCCTTCGCCATGGCGTCGTTTTCATATTTGTCCCACAGCACGCGCTCTTCGGCCTGCGCCTCGCGGCCGAATTTCTTGACCAGCGCCTGATCGTCCTTCGACAGGCCGTCCCAGGCCTTTTTCGAGAACACCAGAATTTCCGGCACGATCAGGTGCTGGGTCAGCGTGTAATGCTTGGCGACGGTGTAGTGATTGTCGAACACATAGCTCGGCGGATTGTTCTCGGCGCCGTCGATGACGCCGGTCTGCAATGCCGAGAATACCTGGTCGTAGCCCATGGCGACGCCGTTGCCGCCGAGCGCGTTCATCATGTCGACGAACATCGGATTGCCGATGACGCGGATTTTCAGGCCCTTGAGATCGGCGATCGAGTTTACCGGCTTCTTGATAGTGTAGACGCTGCGCGCCCCGGCATCCATCCAGCACAGGCCGATCAGGCCGGCCTTGTCGTTGTTGGAGACTTTGTCGAGGAGCTCGGTGCCGATGTCGCCGTCGATCACCTTGCGCATATGGGCGACGTTGCGAAACAGAAACGGCAGATTGAACACGTTGAGGTCGTCGATCACGGGGCCGAGCGTGCCGACCGAGACGCGGGCGAGCTGCAGGGCGCCGACTTGCGCCTGCTCGATGGCTTCCTTCTCGCCGCCGAGCTGCATCGAGGCGTACATTTGCACGCTGAGCCGGCCGTTGGTGGCGGCTTCGAGCTTCTTGCCCATGCTCTCGACTGCGGCGACCGTCGGATAACCGGCGGGATGCACGTCGGAAGCTTTCAGCGTCATCTTCGTTTGCGCCAGCGCCGTGCGGCTGAGATCGGTGGCGAGGCCCGGGGCGGTGAGCGCGCCGAGGCGGATGAAGGCGCGGCGATCCAAGTGGCTGCGGTTCATGTTTTTCTCTCCTCCCGTGAAAATCCCCGAGGGCCGGCGCGATGGCGCCGCGGCCCTGTCGCGGACCATTGCACCATTTGGCGGCGGGTGTTAGTTATCAGGTCATACGATGACCAGATCAGTTCAGGGTGTCAAGCCGTGCCGGGCTCTTCGCAGCAGCCATTGTCGACGTTGCGGCCGCTGACGGCGCCGCGCGGGCTGACCGATCAGCTCGTGGCGCAGATCGCGGGCGACATCACCTCGGGGCGGCTTGCGCCCGGCTCGAAGCTGCCGACGGAGAAAGAGATGATGGCCGCGACCGGCGTCAGCCGCACGGTGGTGCGCGAGGCGGTCGCTTGTCTGCGCGCCGACGGGCTCGTCACCGTGCGCCAAGGGGTGGGTGCCTTCGTCGCCGCCCAGGTGCGGCGGCCGTTTCGCATCGAGGTCGACGAGCTGAGCTCGCTGCACGAGGCGCTCGACATTATGGAGTTGCGCACCGGGGTCGAGATCGAGGCGGCGGGGCTTGCCGCCGAGCGGCGGCAGGGCAACGACGCGCAGGTCAAGGCCATCGCCGCGGCGTTTTCCCGCATCGAGGCCGCCATCGCGCGCGGCTCGTCCGCCGTCGACGAGGACTTCGCGTTTCACTGCAGCATCGCCGAGGCCACCGGCAACGCGAAGTTCAAGCGCTTCCTCGAATATCTCGGCCGCTTCATCATTCCGCGGCAGAGCGTGCAACGCAGCCTGCCGCAGATCGAGGATCAGCGTGCCTACTTGAAGCGCATTCAGGCCGAGCACCGCGAAATCCTCGACGCCATCCGCGACGGCGCGCCGGCCGCCGCGCGCGCCGCCATGCGGCGGCATCTGGTCAACAGCCGCAAGCGCTATCAAAAGCTCGCCGCCGCCATGGGCGATGCTCCGGCGCCGGCAACACGGGAGCCTTCATGAAAAAACCGGCAGGCGCCATGCGTACGGTTCTGGTGACGGGCGCGGCGGGCGGCATCGGCACGCGGCTGCGCAAGCTTCTGGACGGCGTCTATCCGCGCATCATCTGGAGCGATATTCGCGCGCCCGCGGAGCTTAAGCGCTCTGAAAACTTCGTGCAGGCCGACATCGCGAACCTCGCCGCAGTGGAGAAGCTTTGCAAGGGCGTCGACGGCATCGTGCATCTCGGCGGCGAGTCCGTCGAGCAATCGTGGGACCGCATCCTGCGCGCCAACATCGTCGGCTGCTACAACGTGTTCGAGGCGGCGCGGCGTAGCAAGGTCAAGCGCGTGGTGTTCGCCTCGTCGAACCACGCGGTCGGCTTTTATCCGCGCCAGCGCAAGATCGGCACCGACGAGCCGGTGCGGCCGGATTCGCGCTACGGCGTCAGCAAGGCGTTCGGCGAGGCGCTCGGCGCGCTCTACGCCTTCAAGCACGGGCTGCGCGTGACCTGCATCCGCATCGGCAATTTCGCCGATGCGCCGGTCGATAGGCGCCGCCTCGCCATCTGGATCAGCCCGGCGGATCTGGCCCAGCTCGTCCGCATCGGCCTCGATCATCCGCAGCTGCGCTACGAGATTTTCTTCGGCGCCTCCGACAATGCGAGCGCCTGGTGGGACAACGCGGCGGCCTTCCGCTACGGCTATCGGCCGAGCGGCGTCGCCGAGAACTTCGCGGCGCAAGCGCTCAAGGCGCAGAAGAAGCTGAAGCCCGATCCGATCGGCGATTGGTATCAGGGCGGGCCGTTCTGCAGTGACGAGTACGATTCAGGATTTGACCTGGCGGAGACGTAACGCAATCCAACCGCTTACCGCACCTGGAAGACGAGCTTGCCCCTGAAATGCCGGCCCTGGCTCATGCGGTGCGCTTCGCCGGCCTGCGCGAGCTTGTAGAGCTTGACCTCCGGCGGCTTGATGGCCCCCGCGGTCCAGAGCTCCGCGATGCGCTCCATGGCCTTGCGCGAGCGCGGCACCGGCGGCCGCAGCCCGGTGACGTCGCCGCGATCGGGTTTCGGCGCCTCGGCGCCGGAGGCGATGAAGGCGGCGCGGCCGCCCGGCTTGAGCACGGCGTACGATTGCTTGGCGACGTCGCCGCCGACGGTCTCGAACACGGCGTCGCAGCCCGCGACCGCGCGGGTGAAGTTCTGGGCGTTGTAGTCGATCACCTCGTCGGCGCCGAGGCTTTTCACATAGGCCATGTTGCCGGCGCTCGTCGTCGTGACCACGCTGGCGCCGAGATGCTTGGCGAACTGGATGGCGAAGCCGGCGACGCCGCCGGCGCCGCCTTGGATCAGGATTTTCTCGCCGGGCTTCAGATGCATCGTGTCCTCGAGCGAGTTGATGGCGGTGAGCCCGGCCAGCGCCAAGGCCGCCGCATTGATGTGCGACAGGCTGTCGGGCTTCTTGGCGACGAGGTTGGCGGCGATCGCGATCTTCTCGCAATAGGTGCCTTCTTTGCCGGCGGCGAGCACGCCGAATACCGCGTCGCCGACTTTAAGGTCAGCGCCAGGGCCGACCGCGCTGACCACGCCGGAGAAATCGCGGCCCGGCACTTGCGGAAATTTCACGTTGGCGTGCCGCCCATATTCGCCGGCGCGGAATTTCCAGTCGGCGGCGTTCACGGTCGCGGCATGCACGTCGACGACGACCTCGCCGGGCGCCGCCACCGGATCGGGCAGGTCGCCATATTGCAACACTTCGGGGCCACCGAATTTTTCGATATACGCCGCTTTCATGAGGTCACGCCCTTGCATCGGAGGATGGTGTGGGCCTCCTCCTAGCATAGTTCCGGCGGTCTTGCGGAGGCCCTCTCAGTACAGCGGCAGCTCGCAACCGGTGCCGTAAAACCACAGGCGGTAGATGTTCGCCAGAAATTGCACCTTGTCGATGGTCGCGAACTGGCAAAACGCCACGAGGCGATCGTTCGGCCGATGCTTGCGCAGCCGCGCGTCCCATTGCTGTTCGTCGAAAAACGCGATGACGGTGCCGGGAAATGCGGAGTTGAAATGCGCGGTCGCTTCGACCGTGTCGTAGGTGACCTTGCCGAAGCTCTGCTTGCCGAACGACACGATCGGATAGTCGAGCCGGACCCAGCCGTCCTTGTAGACTTCGACGGCATCGGCACCCTTGCGCTCATAGAGCGACAGCAGGTCGGCCGGACTGACCGCGAGGAGGAGGCGATCCGATTTTTGCGCCCGGTCGACCTCATAGGAGGTCGCAAAGGCCATGGCGGTTGGCGCGGGCGCGGGTGCCGACGGCGTGCCGGCCGCGACGATCGCCGGCCGCGACCACAGGACGCCCATCATCAGATATCCGAAGGAGCCCGAGAAGAATGCCAGCGCCACGATGACCGCGAGCTGCGATTTGGGCGTATGGCGCAGACGGTAGAGCGCCAGCGCGCAAAGGCGCTGCGCTGCTGCCTGCAGCCGCGCGGCATCCTCCGCCCAGCCGTGTTCAAATGCATACTCGCGCAAGCGCGCGAGCGAGTTGCGATAGTGGAACACCGCGGTCGCGTAAACCTGCAGCGCGAGCTTGCGCAAGCGCTCGGCGTCGGCGGCCCAAGAGCGTTGGCGCAAATGTTCGCCTAATTTGTGAAGTGCGCTTGCGGCGACCGCGCCGATACCGGTCGCGGCCTTCCTCAATTCCGCGGAAGCCTTGTACGCAAGCAACGCCACCGCCCAACCCCGACGCAACGACAACCCCGACTTAACTGTGGCATGCGCTTCGGGAGAGTCAACACAATCTGCAACCTCAGACACGTTTCGGCCCATCGTCGCGCTTAATTCGGCCATGACGGCGCGTTCCACTCCACGTGGGAGAGAAGCACGAGTCGGGGATGCGGCAAGAAAACGCCGCCACGGTGGCGTTTGTCGCCACATTCTGGCCTTCAGCATCGATCGTCGGGGGACCGAAGATGAGTGAACGGGCGCGCGAATTCCTGGATCACTGGTTGGCGGGGCATGTGGCGTCGATCGACGATGCGCGGCGGCTGCGCGAGACCGTGCGTCTCGTCACGCTGTGCCGCGAAGACGCCATTCGCGCCGGCCTTGCGCCAGAGGAGCTGCGCGAAGCATCGGGCGGCGACTTGATCGGCACAGTGCTCGTAGCGCTCAGCGCAGCCGCCGCGCCGACGACGGTCCCGACATCACCAGGGGAGGCGGCGCCCGTGGCGGAGGAGACGGCCGCAGCGTCGGCCCCGGAAACGGCCGCGGGCGTGATCAAGGCTATCTTCGGCGGCAAGGACCGCAAACGAAAGCGCCGCGGGCGGTAAGCCTTGGACGTTTGCGTGGGGCCATGGAGTCGTGCGTGGCCGACTATCAGCCGGTTCGGCCTGCCAGCCACGCCTGAGATTGTCGATCCAACCAATCGACGGCCTCGACGTGGGCCTTGAATGTATTGACCCGCTCGATAGTGCCATCGGGCCATTCGGCCTCGACGGACCATTGGTCGCCGTCGCTCAACACTACGCAAAAGATAGGCTTGTGCATCACTCGGGCATCTACGCGGCGATTAGTGACGGCAGCAAGACAAATGCGCTGCCACAGTTAAGGCCCCTGTTAACGCGGGTGAGCCCGCCGCGCAGGTTTTCGACGCCGGAGGAGCAGGGCCAGAAGGATCAGCCCTGCCTCTGCGACGGGCTCAAACCAAGCTTGCCACCGCAGCCTATCCGGTAAGTGACCGGGATCACCGTTTTGCAGAATTGTGCAAGGTCACAGATCGGTCAAAGCAGATTTGCAATTGATTGCGAGCCTGGCCCCGGCCATGCGCTTGTAGCCTTCCGCGTGAGTAGTTGTGCGGCACAGGTTTTGCTTTTCAAAAGAGGGAACACTAGGAGTGTTTCGTTATGCCGGGTCTCGGTGATGTGCTGCGAATTGCTGCACTTGGATTGGGCTTTGTGCTGACGGTAGTTTGGTCCGCCATCCTTATCGTTGAACTGTATCGAGCCATCGACCTTTTGATTTAACGGCGAAGGCGGTCATTTCGGCCGCACCAGCTCCGGCAGCCCGGCGATGTTGGCCGCGATTTCGCCGGCCGTGCGGTAGGCCGGTAATCGGTAAATTACGCAAATTTAATCGCGGCCCGACGCTTGAATAAAAGACAACGTCATCGGCAGGGTCTAAATTACGCAGTGCTGGCTAACCCAATCCCCATGTCCCCCGACATCCCCGATCGGGTTAGCTGCACCGCGGCCGGCCTTTCGTCCCCCGACGAGAGCCGGCCGCACCCGTTTCGCGGCGCTGGCCAAGCGCCGCACTCATTTTTTGCTTTTGCTGGAAAGTCCCCTTTAGTCCCCACGACGGCATCAGGGTCCTGTCCGAACATGGCGATTGCAAGGCCGGTGCGGCTGCGGAATATAATCCCGGCATGGCCTCAACAAGCGGGGCAGGGCGGTATTGGGCAAATAGCGTGGCCCGATATGAAGTGGTATTCGTGATGTCGGGGGCGTTGGAGAGTAAGACGCCCGGTGCAACAAAAACTAAGTCCGTGTCCCAACTGCGGCTTTCCGCATCGAGTAACGGATGTGCGGATCTGCCCGAATTGTGGTCGCGATCGGCACCAAACAATTCGCCGTCGCGTCATATGGCTGGTGATGGGATTTGCCCTGCTTTCGTATCTGGCCTTTATCGTGGTGACATCGGTTTTGCACTAACGCGCGCACCTACCTGCATTCGACGCGCCTAGGCGATGATGCAGGACAAATTCGTCATTTCCCTTTCGGGGATCAATCATTTTTGCAAGTGCCATTCTTAACGCCTGAAGTGCTTCGCCATCAAAAGCCCGGTGCGTTTGGGCTTTCTGCCAAGTCAGTAGCGAACGTGCAGAACGCGGCGTCCGCGCGCATCGCAGCTGTCGAATGCGTGAAAGACGTGGGACAGATTGATATGAGGCATCGGTGTGCTTCTGAGCATAAGCAACACCGCAGGTGGCATCATCCCTGCGGATTGATCCGGGCAAAAAGATCCGCCCGACTGCACTGTACCAGCTTGTCTGCAATTGCAGATTTAATATGCTTCCTTGGGACCAGGAGCCGGGTCGTGAGACAATATACATGGTTCGCGACGGTGGTGTGCGTTATCGCGGTCATCCCGGGCTTTGTTGTTGGCGCTATTTTCAAAATGGTTATGGTCGTGGTCGGGGATTTGGCTGAAGACTCCGACTTCCTGTACCTGCACGCGCTCTTTGGCTTCGAAAAACCGCGCATGATTTATAACTGGGTGTTCGCGCACGCCATTCCTAGTTTTGCGCAAGCCGGTATAGCGGGGTTCTGCGCAGTTATGGGCGATGAAGAAGATAGCGAGAGGTGCGAACTACCATTTGGCGGCGATCATTACAGGTGGTCTCTATACTGGCATCGTGGTTTGCCTGTTCATCCTGACAATGGCGACGGCGGCTCGTGTGACCAGCGATTCCCTTCTGTCCATAGTCCAGTGCATAGGGCTATGGATCGGCCTCGAAAGTGCAGCCGCTGCATTGCCCAGTCGCGATGACGCTGTCGCACAGTTTTAGCAATCTCGCTTTTAGACGCGAAGTCGCCTGAACAAACAACGCACCAAACGATCATGAGGGGCCGCCGCAGGGCGGCTTAACATTTAGCGCGGGGCCGGCGCGAACGCTTGCTCTCACGGTTGGCGGCGCGGAATTTCCTGCGCTATATTTTACGTGATTGGGCGAGCCTTGTGGGAAATGGCGAGTAAGATTTTCAAGCGCCGAACGATAGCGGAATGGGGTCGCCGGCACTCCCGACATTTCATGTTGGTGGGGTCCTTGATTGGCATCACAGTGCTTTGCGTCGTCGGCTTTCGGCTTCTCGAAGCGAGCCAGCCGCAGGATGCCTACACGGTAATGGTCACCTCTCAGAAAAGCGAAGCAGAGGCCCGAGCCGCATACATTGGATTACAAGACAAATATCCTAAACAGCTTGCGGGCCGGGACGCCAAAATTCGTAGTGTGATCGCCGGGGACGGCATCTACTACCACGCCACCGTTGGGTCGTTTGCCACAGCAGAAGATGCGGCTAAGTTGTGCTCAACCCTCAAGGCGGCCGGTGCCTCGTGCACAGTCCAAAGGAACTAGGTCGAGGCATCCGATCGCCGACATCCGGCGGGAACGTGCCGGTCTACCTCAACCGATGGGCGAACCCGATACCTCGGTGAGCTTCGCCGTCGAGCGACAATGCCAGGCAAATGCATTCACGAACGAAGACCTTGAGAAGCATGATGCCGCGCCACGCCAGTGACATGCGCGAGTTGCTTCCACCGACATAAAACGAAGTCAAATTTTCAATAAGCCGTTGATTTGCTTGGCGACCCCGGCAGGATTCGAACCTGCGACCTTCAGCTTAGAAGGCTGTTGCTCTATCCCCTGAGCTACGGGGCCGTCGGCCGACATATATAGAATCTCGCCCCGAAACGCGCGGTTAATGGTAATGGCCGGCCCGCCGGCGTGCCCCATGAACCCGCCCGGCGCCCTGCACAACTAAGACCCACAGACGAGGTGGCCGGCGCTGCCGAGGCGCTTCGTGCACGGGCACCGGTGGTCGGCGGCTACCGTTTTGTTTGCTTGAGGGTGTCCGAGATTGCCGATTGTTTAGGTCCGATGGCTGACTTCGGTCAAAACCTCGACACGATCGTCGGTTCCACTTTGCGCACAGGGTCACCATGCTGACCCCTGGGAGGATTTCATCAATGCTCGCGCTTGCTCGCGCCCGTTTCGCGGTCGCCGTCGCGACCGCGCTGGTCGCTGCTTTGCCGTTCGCCGCCATTAGCTCCGCCAACGCCGCCGAAAAGCCCTTTGTCGATAGCGATCTCGCTGACTCCGCCGTCCAGCTCGAGGCGCAGATCAAGTCTGACGCCGGCCCCGCCACCAAGCCGCTGGCGCAGATCCGCAAGGACGCCGACGCAAGCTTTGCCAAGAACGACTTCCGCGGCGGCATGACGCTGCTCAGCCAGATCGTCGCCGCGCAACCGAACGACGCCACCACCTGGCTGCGCCTCGGCCGCACCGTCATGCAGATCCGCCCGGTCAACGACCAGGAGCGCGCCACGCTGCTGCAGCGCGCCTCGACCGCGGCCTATATCGCCTATCAGCGCACCACCAACCGCAACGAGGAGGCCGACAGTCTCGCTTTCCTCGGCGACGTCATGCGCCAGCGCCAGCAATGGCGGCCGGCGCTCGATGCACTGCGGCTCTCGCTCGATATTCGCGAGATCGCCGACGTGCGCGGCCAATACGAGCGCCTGCGCGAGCAATACGGCTTCCGCGTGCTCGACTATTCGGTCGATGCCGACGTGACTTCGCCGCGCGCCTGCTTCCAGTTTTCAGAAGAATTGCCCGAGCGCACCGATTTCTCGCCCTTCGTCGTCGTGGCCGGCACCGACAAGCCGGCGATCTCGGTCAACGACAAGCAGCTATGCGTCGAGGGCCTAAAACACGGCGACAGCTACGGCGTCACCTTGCGCGCCGGCCTGCCGTCGGTGGTGAATGAGACGCTGTCGCGCTCATCCGACTTCACCGTCTACATCCGTGATCGCCGCCCAGCGGTGCATTTCACCAGCATGGCCTATGTGCTGCCGCGCACCGGCCAGCGCGGCATTCCGATCGTCAGCGTCAACACCAAAGTCGTCGCCGTCGAGATCTACCGCATCGGTGATCGCAACCTGGTCGCGGCCATCGCCGGCAGCTCGTCCTACGATCGCGGCGATTTCCAGCGCAGCCTCGAACGCTATGAGATCGAACAGCTGAAAAGTTCGCGCGGCGTGCAGGTCTGGGACGGCGAGCTGACGGTCAATGCCGGCAAGATCAACGAGGACGTCACCACGGCGTTTCCCGTCGACCAGGCGGTCGGCGAATTGAAACCCGGCGTCTACGTCATGGTGGCGCAGCCGAAGGAGTTGAAAAACGTCGACAACAACTGGGATACGCTCGCGACCCAGTGGTTCATCGTCTCCGATCTCGGGCTGACCGCGTTCTCCGGTAACGACGGCATCCACGTCTTCGTCAATTCGCTGGCCTCTGCCGACGCCAAGAAAGATGTCGAGGTGCGGCTCGTGTCGCACAGCAACGAGGTGCTGGCGACACGGCGCACCGACGCCTCCGGCCACGTCCAATTCGAGGCGGGGCTCGCCAACGGCGACGGCGGCAACGAGGCCACCGTGCTCACGGCCAACGACGGCGCGAACGACTTTGCCTTCCTCAATCTCACCGCGCCGGCCTTCGATCTGACCGACCGCGGCGTCTCCGGCCGCCCGGCAGCGAACGGCCTCGATGCCTTCGTCTATGCCGAGCGTGGCGTCTATCGCTCCGGCGAGACCGCCTATCTCACGGCGCTCGTCCGCGACGCGCGGGGTGCCGCGGCGGTCGGCGTGCCGCTGACCTTGGTGGTCGAGCGGCCCGACGGCGTCGAGT
>Ga0335081_10002028_pt1 | contig 31958 bp, 27 predicted proteins | sample Lox_Sample_35_FD_206713 | JGI IMG/M metagenome (GOLD analysis project Ga0335081, IMG submission 206713) | Soil microbial communities from Loxahatchee National Wildlife Refuge, Florida, United States - Lox_Sample_3.5 | ecosystem: Environmental > Terrestrial > Soil > Wetlands | place: USA...
CGAAGCCGACATGGCGTTGCGGCTCGCGCGCCCCGCCGCCGACGCCGGGGCGGCCGTGCTGGCGCGGCGGGTCGGCGTCGTGCGCTATGCGGCCTACGTGCCGGCCGACGCCGATCGAGATCGCGCCCGCGCGTTGCCCTGGATCGGCTACGAGACGGGGATGTCGGCCCTGCCGCCGGCCCGCTGGATCGCGGCACGCCGCGGGGCAGCCGCTTCGCCGGTCGCGTTGAACGACGCGGCCGCGATCCTGCACGCCGTCGCGGCGGGGCTTGGCCGATCGCTGCTGCCCTGCGCCGTCGCCGACCGTCACCCGGCCTTGCGCCGGCAAGACCTTCCCGGCCTGCCGCAGCCGCCGAGCCGGGAGCTGTGGCTGCTGACGCACCCGGACCAGCGCGAGCTCGCGCGCATCGTCGCCGTGCAGGCCTGGCTCGAAGCGACGCTCGCGAACGCCGGGATCGCGGCGTGAGGGGATCGGATGGCGGCCGCGGGCGGTCTCGATCGCGACGTTTCGCGCTGGCGTTGCCCTGTTGCGGGTAGCGTCGGGTCAGGTCGCCGAAAGAACGACGGTGGGGCCCGCCTGGTTTCGGCGTCACGTCGCGCGTGGCGGCGCGCGCACGCGCGATTCGGCGCCGGCGTCGAGCGCGGCGAGGACCTGCGCGAGGATCTCGCGCGGCCGCGGCACGATCGACACGGTGATCGGCCGCTCGTCGGCGTCCGGCTCCTCGAGCGCGGCAAACTGGCTGTGCAGCAGGCTTGCCGGCATGAAATGCTCGTGGCGGGTCGCGATGCGGCGCGATCAATTCCTCGTCGCCCTTGAGGTAGACGAGGCGGACGTCCGCCCGCCCGCCGATCAGGACGTCGCGGTAGCGATGCTTGAGCGCCGAGCAGGCGACGACGCCATGCCGACGGGCCTTGCGAGTCGCATCGATCCAATCGGCGATCGCATGCAGCCACGGCCAGCGATCCTCGTCGGTCAGCGCAATGCCGCGATGCATCTTGTCGATGTTGGCGACGGGATGAAACCAGTCGCCATCCGCGTACTCCCAGTGCAGGCATCCGGCGAGGAGCGAGCCGATGGTCGATTTGCCGGAGCCCGAGACGCCCATGACCACGACGACGGACGGCAGGGCTGCTGCGGTCTTCGGGCGCGCCGCGCGGGCGGCGGGCGCGATGGTGGCGTCTGACATGGTCATGCGGGGGCAGCCTCGCGGTCGGTGAACCAATGCAGCCGGCCGACCGGCCGCACGCGCGCGGCCGGCAGCGCCGGATCGCCGGTCTGGGCGCGCGCCACGATCTTCCGCTTGGCCGCGCCGGTTGCGAGGAAGACGGCGTCGCGGCAGCTTTCCAGCGGCGGATAGGTGAGGGTGATGCGCGCCTCGGATTTCGCGCCGACGACCGCGACCGCCCAACGCGCGCGCTCGTCGAGCGCCGGGTTGCCGGGAAACAGCGAGGCCGTGTGCCCGTCCGCGCCGATGCCGAGCAGCACCAGATCGAACAGCGGCCGGTTCGGGTCGAGCCGGTCGGCGCCGTGATAAGCCTTGAGCATTTCCTCGTAGCGCGCCGCCGACTGCTGCGGCGACAGCGCGATGGTCGGGATCGGGTGGATGCAGCCCGGCGGGACGTCGACGCGCGCGAGCAGGGCGTCGCGCACCATGCGGAAATTGCTGTCCGGATGGTCGGGCGGCACGAACCGCTCGTCGCCCCAGAACCAGTGCACGCGTGTCCAGGGAAACCGCGGCGCGATGGCGGGCTGCGCCAGCGCCGCATAGAGGCGGCGCGGCGTCGAGCCGCCCGAGCAGCAGATCGCAAAGCGCCCGTCGGCGGCGAGCGCGCGCCCGCAAATCCATTCGGCGACGCTCGCCGCGAGGCGATCGGCGTCGGCGAAAAACCGGATATCCGCCAGATCCGCGACCGTCATGCGCCCCTCATGCTTTTCCTCATCGACGCGCTCCCGCGATTGCGCGCGCCGGCGCCAGGATGAAGCGCTCCATCGCCTGGGCGAAACCCTCCTCGCCGTAGCTCGCCGTCACCAGGTTCGCCTGCGCCTGCACGGCGCGATCGGCGTTGCCCATCGCGATGCTGAGCCCGCCGGTGCGGAACATCGTGACGTCGTTCGGCATGTCGCCGATGGTCGCGATCTCGCTCACCGGGATCGCGAGCAGCCGCGCCAGCGTGGCGACGACCGTGCCCTTGTTGGCGCGCGGATGGGTGACGTCGAGATAGTAGGGTTGCGAGCGGGCCGCCGCGGCGCGCTCGCCGAGCGCGGCCCGGGCCTCCTGCTCGACCCGCGCCACCAGGTCGTGGTCGTCGCTCACGCCGACGATCTTGGCGACCCCGTCGAGCGATGCCGCGAGATCGGCGACGATGGTCGGCGCAAACTTGACCGTCCACTGCTCGCGCGCGACATGCGGCGCGTTCGCGTCGCGAATGCGCCAGTCGTTGCCGGCGTAGACCCACACGTCGAGGCCGCGGCGGCCGATCAGCTCGATCGCGCGCCGCGCGGTGTCGGCCGGCAGCGTGTGCGCCTCGATCACGCTCATGTCGGGCCGCACGAACAGGCCGCCGTTGAAGCCGGCGATCGGCGTGCGCAGCGCCAGCGGCTCGATCAGCATCCCCATGCCGCGCGGCGGCCGGCCGCTGGTGATCGCGAAGGCGATGCCGGCATCGGCGAGCGCCACGACGGCCGCGCGCGCGCGGGCGGTGAGGATCTTGTCCCTGGTGACGAGCGTGCCGTCGACATCGGCGAGCACGGCCGAGATCCTCGCCCTGGGGGAGCGCGCCGTCATGCCCGGCGCTCCGCCGCGACCCGCGTGGCCTTGTGCGGCGTCAGGCCGATGTCGTCGCCGACGAGGGCGCGCCAATGGCGACCGTCGCGTTCGATCAGCGCGTCGGCCGCGCGCGGCCCGCTGCTCCCGGCTGCATAGACGGCCGGCGCCGCGGCGCGATCGGCCGCCCAGGCGTCGAGCGCCGGCTGCACGATCCGCCAGCCGGCCTCGATGTCGTCGGCGCGCTTGAACAGGGTGGCGTCGCCGATCATGGCGTCGTAAATCAGCGTCTCGTAGCCGGTGTTGGGCGCGGCGTTGAAATAGTCGCGGTAGTCGAACCGCATCGCGACGTCGCCGAGCTGCACGGCGGGTCCGGGAATCTTCGCGCCGAACCGCAGCGTCACGCCTTCCTCGGGCTGGATGCTCAGCACGAGGTCGTTCGGCGTGAGCCGCTCGACCGGCGTGTCGCGGAAGAGGGCGAGCGGCGCCTGGCGGAACCGCACCACGATCTCGCTGTGCCGCCGCGCCAGCGCCTTGCCGGTGCGCAGGTAGAACGGGACGCCCGCCCAGCGCCAGTTGTCGGTCATGAGCTTGAGCGCCACGTAGGTCTCGGTGGTCGAGTCGGGCGCGACGTCGGGCGCGCGCCGGTACGCCGCCATGGCGCGGCCCGCGATCGCGCCGGCGCCGTACTGGCCGCGCACCACGTCGGCGCCGGCATCGAGACGGCGCACCGCGTCGAGCAGCTTGGTCTTCTCGGCGCGCACGGCGTCCGCCGCAAAGCAGGTCGGCGGCTCCATGCCGACCAGCGCGAGCAGCTGAAGCAGGTGGTTCGGCACCATGTCGCGCAGCGCCCCGGTCCGCTCGTAGAACGCGCCGCGATGCTCGACGCCGACCGTCTCGGCGACCGTGATCTGCACGTGGTCGATATGATTGCGGTTCCACAGCGGCTCGAAGATGCCGTTGCCGAAGCGCAGCACCATGATGTTCTGCACCGTCTCCTTGCCGAGGTAGTGGTCGATGCGGAAGACTTGGCGCTCCTGCAGCACGGAGAGGAGCTGGCCATTGAGCTCCTGCGCCGAGTGCAGGTCGGTGCCGAACGGCTTTTCGACGACGACGCGCCGCCACCGCCCGTCGGTCTCGCGCACGAGGCCGGCCTCGCCGAGCCGTCGTACGATGGTCGCAAAGGCCTGTGGCGGCGTCGCGAGGTAGAACAGATAGTTGCCGCCGGTGTGCCGCGATCGGTCCGCCTCGGCGAGCCGCGCCGCCAGCCTGGCGTAGGTTTCCGCCGCGTCGAAATCGCCGCGCAGGTAGGTCATGCGCGACGCCAGCCATTTCCAATCCGCCTCCGCGGCCGCGCGATGGTCGGTCTCGCGCACGCCCTGGCGCAGGCGCGCGCGAAATGCCTCCTCGCTGATGTCGCTGCGGGCGACGCCGATGATCGCGAGCTTGTCCGCCAGCAGGTCGCGGCGGCGCAGGTGATAGAGCGCCGGCACCAGGAGCCGATGCGTGAGGTCGCCGGCGGCGCCGAAGATGACGAGCGCGCACGGCACCCGCGGCTGCGGCGCCTCGCTCATGGCAGGCCCTCGCGCGCGGGCTTCGCGTCGGTCGTCGCTTCGCCTTTGCGCTCGACGTGTCCGCCGAACTCGTGCCGCATCGCGGAGAGGAGCTTGTCCGACAGGCTCTCGCTCTCGCGCGAACGGAAGCGCGCATAGAGCGCCGCCGACAGCACGTCGGCCGGCACCGCTTCCTCGATCGCCGCCATCACGGTCCAGCGGCCTTCGCCGGAATCGGCGACGTAGCCCGAATAGCCCTTGAGCTCCGGGTCCTGCGTCAGCGCCGCCGCCGTGAGGTCGAGCAGCCACGAGCCGATGACGCTGCCGCGCCGCCACACCTCGGCGATGTCGGTGAGGTCGAAGCGGAAGCGCTGCTCCGGCGGCAGGCTCGCGGCCGCGGCGTGCCGCAGGATGTTGAACCCTTCCGCATAGGCCTGCATCAGGCCGTACTCGATGCCGTTGTGGATCATCTTGACGAAGCGGCCGGCGCCGGCGGGCCCGCAATGCAGGTAGCCGCGCTCGACCCGCGGGTCGCGGCCGTTGCGGCCCGGCGTGCGCGGAATGTTGGTCGGCCCGGGCGCGAGCGCCGCGAAGATCGGATCGAGGCGCTCGACCGTTGCGGTCTCGCCGCCGATCATCAGGCAGTAGCCGCGCTCGAGCCCCCACACGCCGCCGCTCGTGCCGCAGTCGACGTAGTGGATGCCCTTCGCGGCGAGCGTACGGGCGCGCCGCACGTCGTCCTTGTAGAACGAGTTGCCGCCGTCGATGACGACGTCGTCCGCCTCGAGCAGCTCGGCGAGCTCCATCACGGTGCGCTCGGTCGGCGCGCCCGCCGGCAGCATCACCCAGACGGCGCGCGGCTTGGCGAGCTCGCCGACCAGCGCCCTGAGGTCGGCCGCGGTTGCGGCGGATGCTTCATGCGCGACCGTGCGCATCGCCTCCGCGTCGCGGTCGAACACCACGCATTGATGGCCGTGCGCCGCCAGGCGCCGCACGATGTTGCCGCCCATGCGCCCGAGGCCGATCACGCCAAGCTGCATCGCGCTGCTCCCTGCCGTCTGCGCGCTCACGCGAGCGCCGCGCGCACCGCCTGCGCGAGCCGCGCGAGCCCGGACGCGCCGTCGCTGCCGAGATGCACCCGCAAGGCGCGCCGGCCGCGTTCCGCCAGCACGTCGAAATCGCCGCGCGCCTGCGCGGCCTCGACCACGTCGAAGGTGTAGGAATGGCCGGGCACCCGCAGGCGGCTGCCGTCGTCGGCGGTGACCTGCAGAAAGACGCCGCTGTCCGGCCCGCCCTTGTAGGCCTGCCCGGTCGAGTGGAGGAAGCGCGGGCCGAAGCCGAGGCAGGTGGCGGCGCGGGTGCGGTCGCGGATCGTGCGCCGCATCTCCTGCAGCGCCGCGCGGTGCGCGTCGTCGCGGGCGATGAAGGCGAGGATCGCGCAATAGTCGCCGGGCCCGATGCGCGCGAAATGCGCCTGCAGCGAGCCCACGAGCGTCGCCGCCTTGCCGAGCGCGCGGCCGTTGCGCGCGTCGGCAAAGAGCGTGAGGCCGTCCTCCTCGAGCAGCGGCGTCTCTGCCGACAGCCGGCCGTGCTTCTCGTACGCCGCCATGATCGCCCGCGTCTTCGCCTTGCTCGCCTCGACGTCGGGCTGGTCGAACGGATTGATGCCGATGATCGCGCCGGCGACCGCGGTCGCGATTTCCCAGCGGAAGAATTCCTGCCCGACGTGGTCGCGGTCGCTCACCGCGATCCGCACGACCGGGTGGCCGGCCGCCGCGAGCGCCGCGATCGCTTCGCCTTGCGCGCGATCGGGCTCCGAGGCGAGCCGCAGATGCACGAACAGGCGGTCGCCGCCATAGACGGGCGGCGCGCCGAGCGGCTCGCCGTCGACCGGGATGAGGCCGCGCCCGTGCTTGCCGGTCGACTCGGCCAGCAGCTGCTCGAGCCAGGCGCCGAATGCGGCGATGCCGGGCGAGGCGACGATCGTGACCTTGTCGCGGCCGGCCTTGGCCAGCACGCCGAGGATGGTGCCGAGCACGACGCCCGGATTGTCGGCCGGCGGCACGTCGGCGCCGCAGGCGAGCACCATCTTCTGCGTCGTCGCCAGCAGCCGCGCGACGTCGACCCCGATCAGCGCCGCCGGCACGAGGCCGAAGGCGGACAGCACCGAATAGCGCCCGCCGATGCTCGGCTCGCCCGAGGCGACGTGGCGGAAGCGATCGCGCGCCGCCACGGCGCGCAAGGGCGTGCCCGGATCCGTGATGGCGATGAAGCGCGCGCCGGCGCGCTCGGCGCCGACTGCCGCCGTCACCCGCGCGAAGAAGTAGTCCTTGAGCAAGTCGGGCTCGAGCGTCGTGCCCGACTTGCTCGCCACGATGAACAGCGTGCGCGCCGGATCGATTGCGTCCTCGACGGCGCGGATCTGCGCCGGATCGGTCGAGTCGAGCACCAGGAGGCGCGGCCGTCCGGGCTGCGGCCCGAAGGTGGCGGCGAGCACCTCGGCGCCGAGGCTCGAGCCGCCCATGCCGAGCAGCGCCAGGTGGGAGAAGTCCTCCCGGCCGACCTCCTCGGCGAGGCGCGCGAGCGCATCGATGCGCGCGCGCTCTGCGCGCGCGATGTCGAGCCAGCCGAGCCAGTCCGCCTCGTCGGCGCCGGTCCACAGGCTCGCGTCGCGCGCCCACAGCCGCCGGATGTTGCCATCGTGCCGCCACGCCTCGAGCGCGGCCGCGACCGCGCGCTCGCTCTCGGGCGCAAGCGCATGTGTCTGCCGATCGAGCCGCTCGCCCAGCACGGCGGTCCGCTTGCGCGCGACCGCGCCGAGCAGCCGGTCGAAGTCGTCGCTGAACTGCCGCACGCCGTCGGCGACGAGCCCGGCAGCGACCTCCTCGATGTCGATGCCGAATTGCTCGAGCGTCGCCATCACGTGCTCGGCCTGGGCGATGTCGTCGGCGAAGTCGGAGCGCAGCGTGCCGTGGTCGCGGAACGCATCCATGGTGGCGGGCGGCATGGTGTCGACCGTGCCGGGGGCGATCAGGCCCTCGACGTAGAGCACGTCGCGGTAGCGCTTGTTCTTGGTGCTGGTGCTCGCCCACAGGAGCCGCTGGGCGCGCGCGCCGGCGGCGGCGAGCGCCTCCCAGCGCGGGCCGGCGAACAGCTGCGTGTGGCGGCGATAGGCGAGCTTGGCATTGGCGATCGCCACCTTGCCGAGCAGGCCCGCGAGCGCGGTGCGCTGCGCGCCGTTCGCCCGGCGCATGCGCTCCTCGATCAGCCGCTCGGCCGCGACGTCGATGCGGCTGACGAAGAAGCTCGCGACGCTGGCGACCCGGCCCGGGTCGCCGCCCTGCGCCGCGAGCTCTTCCAGCCCCTTGAGATAGGCCTCGACCACTTGCTCGTAGACCTGCCGGGAGAACAGCAGCGTGACGTTGACGTTGATGCCTTCGCGGGTCAGCCGGCGGATCGCCGGCAGGCCGGGCGCGGTCGCCGGCACCTTGATCATGATGTTGTCGCGGTCGACCGCCCGCCACAGCCGGCGCGCCTCCGCGACCGTCGCCTCGGTGTCCATCGCGAGATAGGGCGACACTTCCAGGCTGACATAGCCGTCCGCCCGGTCGGTCTCGCCGAAGACCTCGCTCAGCACGCCCGCGGCCTCGCGCACGTCCTCGATCGCCAGCGCCTCGTAGAGCCCGGTCACGCTGTGGTCGCCGCTCGCCTCGGCGGCGGCCAGCGCCGCGTCGTAGTCGGCGGTCTCGCCGATCGCCTTTTCGAAGATCGACGGATTGGAGGTGACGCCGGTCAGCCCGTCGCGCTCGACCAGGTCGCGCAGCTTGCCGTCGGCGACGAGCGGGCGCGCGAGGTAGTCGAGCCAGACCGCCTGGCCGTGCATCGCGAGCGCCGCGAGCGGATTGGTGAAGGACTGCGGGCGCCTATGGCGCTGGGCTTGCGATGTCATGGCGGCGCTCCTCTATGCTTGGCGACCTGCGCGAGCGCGGCGGCGCGCACGCGCTCGCGCGTGAAGCCGAAGCGCGCGAGCAAATCCTTGAGCGGCGCCGAGGCGCCGAAGGTGCGCATGCCGATCCGTGTCCCGCTCGGCCCGACATAGCGGTCCCAGCCGAGCTCGGCCGCCATCTCGACCGACACGCGCGCCGTGACGGCGGGCGGCAGCACGCGATCGCGGTATTCCGCCGGCTGCTGCTCGAACAGCTCCCACGACGGCATGCTGACGACGCGCGCCGCGATGCCGTCGCGCCTGAGCGCTTCGTGCGCTTCGAGACACAGCGCGACCTCGCTGCCGCTCGCGATCAGGATCACGTCCGGGTTTGCGTCGCCCGCGTCGGCGAGCACATAGGCGCCGTGGGCGAGGCCGGCGGCGGCGCCGTAGCGTTGCCGGTCGACGGTCGGCAGCGGCTGGCGGGTGAGCACGAGGCAGGCGGGCCGGTGCGCGAGCCGAAGGACCACGCGCCACGCCTCGGCCACCTCGTTGGCGTCGGCCGGGCGCAGCACGATAAGGCCCGGAATGGCGCGCAGCCCGGCGAGCTGCTCGACCGGCTGATGCGTCGGCCCGTCCTCGCCGAGCGCGATCGAGTCATGGGTGAAGACATAGACGACCGGAAGCTCCATCAGCGCGGCGAGGCGGATCGCCGGCTTCATGTAGTCGGAAAAGATGAGGAAGCTCGCCCCGTAGGGGCGCAGGCCGGTGAGCGCCATGCCGCTGAGGATCGCGCCCATCGCGTGCTCGCGCACGCCGAAGTGCAGGTTGCGGCCGCCCGGCTGGTCGGCTTCGAGGTCGCCGGCGCCCTCGAAGGCGAGGAGCGTCCTGGTCGAGGGCGCAAGATCGGCCGCGCCGCCGATCAGCCACGGAAGGCGGCGCGCGATCGCGTTGAGCACGCGGCCGGAGGATTCGCGGCTCGCGAGCCCTTTGGCGTCGGCCGGGAAGGCCGGGATATCCGCATCGGCGCCGTCCGGCAGGGTGCCGGCCGTCATGCGCTCGAGCTCGCCGGCGAGCTGCGGATGGCGCGCGCGGTACGCCGCGAGAACCTTGTGCCAGTCCTCGCGCAGGCGCCGGCCGCGCCGGCCGAGGCCGTCGCGAAAATGCTCGCGCACGCCGTCCGGCACCAGGAACTGCGCGTCCTCGGGCCAGCCGTAGGCGCGCTTGGCGAGGCGCACTTCCTCCGTGCCGAGCGGCTCGCCGTGCGCCGCGGCGGTGTCCTGCTTGTGCGGGGCGCCGTAGGCGATGTGGCTGTCGACGATGATCAGCGTCGGCGCCGCCTCGCGGCGGCGGAACGCCTCGATCGCCTGGGCGATGCGCGCGGTGTCGTTGGCGTCGCCGACCCGCTCCACGTTCCAGCCATAGGCGAGGAAGCGCGCCGCGACGTCGTCGCTGAAGGCGAGATCGGTGTGGCCCTCGATGGTCACGCGGTTGCTGTCGTAGATCCAGCACAGATTGCCGAGCATCTGGTGGCCGGCGAACGATGCCGCCTCGCTCGCCACGCCCTCCATCATGTCGCCGTCGCCGCAGATGGCGTAGACGTCGAAGTCGAACAGGCGAAAGTCCGGCCGATTGAAGCGCGCCGCGAGCCAGCGCCCGGCGAGCGCCATGCCGACGCTGTTGCCGCAGCCCTGGCCGAGCGGCCCGGTGGTGGTCTCGACGCCGGCCGTGCGGCCGTATTCGGGATGCCCGGCGCAGGGGCTGTCGAGCTGGCGGAAGCGGCGGATGTCGTCGAGCGTCACGGCCGGCCGGCCGCCGTCGCGGCCATGCGGCGCGTCCGCCTTGACGCCGGCAAGATGCAGGAGCGCGTAGAGCAGCATGGAGGCGTGCCCGTTGGAGAGCACGAAGCGGTCGCGGTTCGGCCAGGCGGGGTCGTCCGGAGCGAAGCGCAGGAACTCTTGCCACAGCGTGAACGCGACCGGCGCCAGCCCCATCGGCGCGCCCGGATGGCCCGAATTGGCGCGTTGCACCGCGTCCATCGCCAAGGTGCGGATGGTGTCGATGCACAGCGCGTCGATCGGCGCTGGGGCCGCCTCGCCTTGCCGGCGGTCGGGCGCGTGCCTGCCCTCGGCACGCGGCGCCGGCTGCGCCGGCCGCCGGGCGCCGTCCTCCCGCCGCAGATGATCCGCCATCTCGAAATCGCTCCCGGTGCGACGCGGCCGCAACCGTTGTCGGGGTCGAAAACAATGTTCTTGGCTGTGCGCGCGGACGCGGCTTTCCTCGCCGCCGCCGCGGCGCCGCAGGCCGACGGTTGCGCAAAAAGCCGTACGGGCGCCCCTTGCTCGGAGGCGCCAGCGTCCGTCGCTCCTCTATCTATAAGCGCGCCACCCGCCGCACTGTTCCCACGCCGCCGACGCGTCATGGCGTCCGCCGCCGCGGCCGAAGCGCCGGCGTGGGCGTTCATTGCCGAAACGAAGCCAGCGCACTATTTCATTTGGATTGGTGTATCTTAAACGCTTCAAGACGGCGGTGTAGGCTGCCTATGGCCGACAGCTATCCTTGAATGGTGCCGGCATGTTGCAAAGGTTGCGTGAAAATATTCGGGCTTGTCACGAACGCGCGGCCGAAGCCAGGCGAGAGGCCGAAGAGACGACCAGTCCCGGCTTGAGGGCGGAATATCTCCGCATGGAACAACGCTGGCTCGCCCTCGCGCGCAGCTACCAATTCACCAATACCCTTGAGGATTTCACGGCCGCAATGCCGCCCCCGCTTCGGGGATTGCGCGAAGGCGCCGACGCGGTGCCGGATGCGGCCCTGCGGCTGCAGGAAATCAGCGCCTTGCTCGTTTGCGACGGCGACGTCGAGGCTTTGTACGAGCGTGTTCTCGACGCCGCCATGGCCTTGACGTCGGCCGATATGGGCAGCATGCAGATGCTCTGCCCCGAGCGCGGCGAGCTCCAGCTTCTGGCGTGGCGCGGGTTCCATCCGCGGTCAGCGGCTGCCTGGGAATGGGTTCGTCTCGATTCCGCCAGCACGTGCGGGCGGGCATTGTCGGCGGGTGCGCGCGTCGTGGTGCCCGACGTCGAGGCTTGCGACTTCATGTCGGGCACGTCCGACCTCGATGCCTATCGGTGGTCGGGCATTCGCGCGGTCCAGTCGACGCCGCTTGTCTCCCGGTCCGGCCGGCTGCTGGGCATGATTTCCACCCATTGGCGCGCGCCGCACCAGCCGACCGAGCGGGCGCTGCGTCCGCTCGATGTGCTGGCCCGGCAGGCCGCGGACCTGATCGAACGCACGCAGACCGAGGCCGCGCTGCGCGAGAGCGAGGAACGGCTCTGGCGGCTCGCCTGCATCGTCGAGTTCAGCGATGACGCCATCATCAGCATGGACCTCGACGGGATCATCACCAGCTGGAACAAGGGCGCCGAGCGGCTCTACGGCTATGCGGCCGAAGAGCTGATCGGCAAGTCGGTCATGGCGCTCATTCCGCCGGACCGGCACGAGGAGGAAGCCGCGATCCTTGCGCGCATCAGGCGCGGCGGGCGCGTCGATTCCTACGACACGCTGCGCGCGCGCAAGGACGGAAGCCTGGTCGACGTCCTGCTCACCGTCTCGCCGCTGAAGGACAGGACCGGCCGGCTCGTCGGCGCATCGAAGATAGCCCGCGACATCACCGAGCGAAAGCGAATGGAAAAGGCCGTGCAGCTGCTGTCGCGCGAGGTCGACCACCGGGCGAAGAATCTGCTGGCCCTCGTCCAGGCGACGGTGGACATGTCGAATGCGCAGACGCCGCGCGAGTTGAAGGCGGTGATCGGCGGGCGGATTCGCGCGCTCGCAACCGCGCACACGCTCCTCGCGCAGTCGCGTTGGACGAGTGCCGACCTCGCCAGCCTCGTCAGGGAAGAGCTCGCGCCCTACCAGTCCGGGCAGACGTTGCGCGCAGACGTCGGCGGCCCGCGCGTCGACTTGGAGCCTGAGCAGGCCCAGGCATTGGCGATGGTGTTGCATGAGCTGGCGACCAACGCGGTCAAGTACGGCGCGCTCTCGATCGCGACCGGCCACGTTCGGGTGCATTGGTCATGCGAGGATGATGCGCGGCTCGTCCTGCGATGGGTCGAACGCGATGGTCCGTCGGTCAAGCCGCCGTCACGGCAGGGTTTCGGCACGCGCGTGATCGAGCAGATCCTCCGCCACCAGCTGGCCGGTGAGGTGCGATTCGAGTGGCGCCCCGAAGGGCTCGCCTGCGAGATGGCGCTGCCGGGCGTCGCAACGCATGCGGCGGTGTCCGACGCGCCCGACCGGTTGGGCGTGCCGGAAGCGGGCGGGTAGCGAGCAATTCGCTCGGAGTGCTGACGTCTCAATCAAGGCTGCCCGGGCGGGTCCGGCCATTCGGCTGTCGCAACGATCCGGGTCTCACCGCCGCTGCGACGCGCGGCATGCGGACACGATGGCGCCTGCCGCCGCATCGTCCTGGGCGCCCGACAAGTTCTGCACGAGGCAGACGTAATAACCCCTGAGGCTTTCAGCGGGTGGCTGCTATATAAAGGAATGGCACGATGCCCAAGGCCACGGCGGCCCGGGAGTGGCGACATGAGTGCCGACATGAGTGCGGATCGTTCGGCCGTGCACGACATGATCGAGCGGCTGCCCGATCTCGTGAACCGCGATGCCGCCTTGTTGCGCCGCGGACGTTATCTCGACCTCGACGTCATGATCGAGATCGGCGACGTTCCCTACTACGCGTCCATCGCGGGCGGGCGGATCGCGCGGCTCGATCGCGGGCCGTTGCTCATGCGCTCGTGGGCGCTTGCGTTCCGCGGTCGCGACGAGGCGTGGCGCCTCGCGCTTGAGCAGCTCGATCGCGAGATGCGTCACCGCGCCGACGCCGGCCGAGCCGATGGTGAGCGTGCTGGGATGCGCCTTGGCATAGGCGACGAAGTCGGCGACCGTGCGCACCGTGCACGCGAGCGCAATGGCTTGCACGCCTACAGCCAGTTGACCGGGCCGAGGAAGTCCCGCTTGCCGAGCGGCACGCCGCGATGACGCAGGATGTTGTACGCGGTCGTCACGAAGAAGAAGAAATTCGGCAGCGCGAACTGTTGCAGATAGTCGTTGCCCTTGATTTTCCGGTCGTTGCCGCCGGCGGTCCAGGCGATGACCTTGTCCTCCGCGCCGTCGACCTGTGCGCGCGTGAGCGACTTCACGAAGCCCAGCGCGGTCTCGACGCGGCTTTTGGCGGCCGCGAAGGTGGTGTCGTCCACCGCCGGCAGGGCGGGGGGCGTGACGCCGGCGAGGCGGCCGCCGGTGTTCATGGCGACGTCCGCGGACTGACGGATCTGCCGTGCGAGGCAGAACATGTCGGGAAACAGCCGGTCCTGCAGCAGCACCGATTCATCGATCTTGTTGGCAGTACAATGCGCGGCGGCCTTGTCGATGATGCCGGCCAGCGCGCCAAGCTGCTGCGCGCAGGGGGTAACGGCCGCGTCGTACAACGAATATGCCACTTGGATTCCCTCCTTCGGGTTTGATTTTAACCGAGAGACCATAGGCGAAGCCCGGGCTCCCTGCCAGCAGGCCGACGCGCGAAAGCATTGGCCGCGACCTCTGGGCGAACGACGGGTTCGCCGCGCGTGCGGTCGTGACGATCGCCCGGGCGGCGGCCCACGCCTATCATCCGGCCGCAAGCGGATGGGCGATCCCCGTGGCATGTCGCGCGCGGGTGGAAACGGACGGCTGACGGATCCCAACAATGCCGACGCGGTGTTCTGGTCGCTCGCCTATCGCTGCAATCCGATCGAGGACGTGCACATCGTTCCCTACCGGTCGGCGGGGCACGGGCCGATCACCGACCGCGCGGGCGGCATGCGCAGCGCGATGTCGACCATGCTGGTCGACGCAACGCTGAAGGAGGTGATGCCGCCGGTCGCCCTGCCGGCGAGGGAGTTCATGGAGCGCGCCGCCGCGATCTGGCGCCGGCTCGGCAACCGCTACAGCCTGCCGCCGCTCAACCTGCGCCCGCCCTGGCACGGCTATGGGCTCGGCGACTGGAGCGACCGGTGGGAGGATTTCGCCAGGAAGTGCGTCGCCGGGGAGTGGGAAGCGAACGGGGCGAACACGTTCGCGCGCCGCCAGGCGGGGATCACGCCGGAGACCTCGGTGCGCGAGGTGGAGAAGGAGTAGGGGCGGGGAGCGCGCTGAGCGCGCGTGTCGATGAGCAAGCGTCGCCCGGACAGCGGCGCGCAACGCCGGCATCCGCGACCAATGGATTCTCGACCTATGCGTCAACCGACGAGGCGAAACCCGACCACGGCGAAGTGGTGGTCGAAAGCGTAGGCGAGGCGAATGCCATTGCGGCGCATGATCGCAAAACTCGTGGCGTCGACCGCCGACAGCTTGTGAAGGTCCGTGCGTCGAAAGAATTCCCACGATTTCTCCAAGTCGCGCAGCTCGCACGTCAGGACCCTGACGGCCCGGCGTTCGCTGATCGCCTCTTTCCAGGCCAGCGCGACGTCGCGGTTGGCGTTGCGGTCGAGAAACGTGAAGGTCTCGATGACGACCGGGATCGAGGTGACCAGCTTTGCGCCCGCGCCGCGCAAGAGGTCCCATTGCTCGCGAGCACGCGCATGCAGCGGGTCGCGCGACAAGGCGAGGGCGATCCAGGCACCGCTGTCGACGAAAACCGTCTCGCCCTGGCGCATTAGAGCATGATCCCGAAAAGTGGAAACCGGTTTCCCGCCTGCGCGAAGCCCTGGCACCATTGATCGCTTGGGTTGGTGCTTCGGCGGGCGAAGGCAGGTCGGACAAGATCATGCTCAAACAAAGAATCTAGACCCTGATCCGATTCAACTGAATTGGATCAGGGTCTAGGGCTCGTCGTGCACGCTGTCGTGCTCCATTGACGAGCGCGCCGGCTCGCCGTCCCAGAGCGCGACGGGACCGGTGGCCTGCGGCGTGAGCACCACCTTGCGAATGGCGTCGCGGACGACCTCCGCAACGCTGCGGCCGGACCGCGCGGCCGCCTTGCGCAGCGCCGCGAGCTCTTCCTTGCGGAGGTAGACCTGCGTCTTTTCCATGTATGTCAGTTTATGGGCGCGGCTGACACATGTCAAACATGGCCGGCCGGGAGTTCATGAAGCCCCGCCGCCGCGATCTGAGCGGCGGCTCGGCCACCGCTACAGCCTGCCACCACTCAACATCCGCCCGCCCTGGCACGGCGATGGGCTCGGCGACTGGCGCGAGCAGTGGGAGGAATTCGCCAGGAAGTGCGTCGCCGGCGAATGGGAAGCGAACGGGATCAACACATTTGCGCGCCGGCAGGCGGGGATCACGCCGGAGACCTCGGTGCGCGAGGTGGAGAAGGAGCAGGATGCGCCGAACCTCGCCGCCGTGGCATCAGGGGTGGGGTGGCGGCCCGCTCGGCCACCAGCGCGCGACGTACTCGGATATCTTGTTGCGGGCGGCCGTCCCGGTCGCCCATGCGGCATCGCCGAGCGCCGACCAGCGTTCGCCTTTTTGCCACCGGGCGAGCGCACGGCCATAGCGGGCCCCCGCCAATCTTGCATCGAGCGCGAGGGCGGCATCGTAGTCGGCAATCGCGCGATCGAAGTCGCCCGCTCGGGAATAGGCAAAGCCGCGCGCGAAGAATCGCACGGCTGTCGGCTGCAGCCGAATGGCCTCGCTGAAGTCCGCGATTGCGCGGACCGGGATGTTGTTTTCCTGGTAAGCGACGCCACGGAGAAAAAATAGCTCGGCCGTCGGCTGCAGCCGGATCGCGACGTCATAATCCGCGACCGCACGATCGAAGTCCTTCCTGCCGGCGTAGGCGAGGCCGCGTTTGGCGAATGCGTCGGCACCATTCGGATCGAGCCGGATCGCCTCGTCGTAGTCGGCAATCGCGCGGTCGATGTCGCCGATGTTCTGGTAGGCGATGCCGCGATAGTGGAAGAGGCTGGCATCGTTCGATTTGAGCTGGATCGCCTTGTCGAAGTCGGGGATCGCGCGAGCGTATTCATGCTTATAATTGTAGGCGAGGCCCCGACCGGCAAACGCCGCCGCGATGGTGGGATTGAGCCGTATGGCCGCGCTGAAATCCGCAATGGCCCGGTCGAAGTCGTTCTTGCGGGCATACGCGAAGCCGCGGACGCGGAATGCACCTTCCATTGCGGGATTGAGCCTGATGGCTTCGTCATAGTCGGCGATGGCGTGGTCCAAGTCATGCTTGTGGGCATACGCAAGGCCGCGGTCGGCAAAAGCCACGGCGAGCTTTGGATCGAGTCGCAAAGCTTCGGTGAAGTCGGCGATCGCACGGTCGTCGTCCTTTTTCAGGAAGTAGGTCGCGCCGCGGCCGCCGAAAGCGATCGCGAGATGCGGGTCGAGCTCGATCGCCTTGTTGAAATCCGCAAGGGCACGGTCGAAGTCCCGCTTGTTGCGGTAGGGGCGGCCGCGGCCCGCATAATATCCGGCATTGGCGGGGTCGAGGCGTATCGCCTGATCGTAGTCCGCGATGGCGCGATCATAGTCCTTGCGCAGGAAGTAGGCGTCCGCTCGATTGCCGAAGGCTGCGGCGCGTTGCGCCGGCGCCTCGGCCTCCTGGTCGATGAGGGCGGTACACGCGGTGATGCGAAGGTCGGGCGAGGCGGCGTCTTTGGCGCCGCACTGCTCGGGAGCGCTCTGCGCCGCCGCCGGCGCAGCCAGCAACAGGACCGCGGCGAGCGCAATCCCACAGCCGAGCGCCGACGCCGAGAGCCGGTCCGCCATACGCAATCTCCGAGCGCAGTCGTGGCCAGGATAGCGTTTCATCACGCTTGGCGAAATCCTACCGACCGGGCTTTCACCCGGACGACCTGCGGAACCTGGGTCGGCTGGGCGTTCGACAGCGCGAGCAGGGAGGCGAGGAAGCCCGGATCAAGCGCGCGCCGCTCGCCCGCATAGTTGTGGCGGCATGCTCTTGAGCAATAGAGCCGCCTGGCGAACCAGCGCCGGTGCGAGACCAGCCCGATGCCGCGGTTGCAGGTGGGGTGGGCGCATTTCATGACACCCTCCGCGTCATGGTCGCCGGCGTCGACGTCCGCGCGTGCTCGCCAAAGCACGCGACGTTGCAGTAGACGAGGCGCGTCTGCGGGTCGCGGACATATCCGCGTTCGATCGGCGCCCAGCACATCGCGCAGCTGGTGTGCGACCGCGGGATCCGCTCGTTGACGAGCACGAACCGGGCCGGGGCCGCCGATACGGCGCGGCAGTGGAAATCCTCGATCGGGCGCATGGTCATGGCGTCTCTCCTATCCATGAAGTCTCCGTCACGCCCTTTGTCGTTCAAATCGGCTCGCAAGAATGTGATGGCGGTCACGGCCCGGTCGAATTTTTGCGCCGGGAGGGGGGCCAAGCGTAGCCCGGATGGAGGCGCGCAGCGCCGGCATCCGGGACGGCGGATCCCCGCTGAAATCAGCAGGCGATAGATCCAGCCCGTCTGCCCTATTCCAAAGCTTGCCCGGAGATGATGATGTAAGTCATACGCATCGGCGGGAGGACAAGACATGCGGGCCTATCAGTTGCCGAAAGGCGGCGCCGGCATCGACGCGCTGGTCGAGGTCGAGCGGCCCGACCCCAAGCCGGCCCATCGCCAGGTGCTGGTCAAGGTCGCGGCCTGCTCGCTCAACTTTCGCGACCTCGGCATCGTGCGCGGCACCTATCGGATGCCGGTGCGCGACAACATCGTTCCGCTGTCGGACGGCGCCGGCGAGGTGGTCGAGGTCGGCGCCGGCGTGACGCGGGTGAAGGCCGGCGACCTGGTCGCCGGCTGCTTCTTCCAGCGCTGGCCGGGCGGCGAGCCGCCGCCCGACGTGCAGGCGACCGCGCTCGGCGGCGGCACCGACGGCATGCTCGCCGAATACGTCGTGCTGGAGGAGGAGGGCGTGGTGAAGATCCCCGCCCACCTGTCGCCGGAGGAGGGCGCGACGCTGCCGTGCGCCGGCGTCACCGTCTGGCACGCCATGATGGAGCACGCGCGGCTCGTCGCCGGGCAGACCGTGCTGCTGCAGGGCACCGGCGGCGTCTCGGTGTTCGGCCTGCAGCTCGCCCACGCCATGGGCATCCGCACCGTGGTCACGTCGTCGAGCGACGACAAGCTCGCGCACGCCAGGCGGCTCGGCGCCGACCACGGCATCAACTACAAGACGACGCCGGACTGGGACAAGGCCGCGATGGACATCACCGGCGGTCGCGGCGTCGATCACGTGGTCGAGGTCGGCGGCGCCGGCACCTTCGCCAAGTCGTTCGGCGCCATCCGCGTCGGCGGCAAGATCACCATGATCGGCAATCTCTCGGGCCCGGCAACCGAGCTCAACCCCGGCCTGATCATGGCGCGGCGCGCCAACATCCAGGGCATCTCGGTCGGCTCGACGCAGATGTTCGAGGCGATGAACCGCGCGATCGCGGCGAACAGGATCAAGCCGGTGATCGACAAGGTGTTCGGCTTCGATGACGTCAAGGCCGCCTACCGGCACATGGCCTCGGGGGCCCACTTCGGGAAGATCGTCATCCGCGTCGCGGCGTGATCCGCGCCGCGGCGGTCTGCATGGTAATCGCCATTCAATGCCGGTGCTTCCCGGAGAGGTGCATGAACGCCAGGACTGCGTCACGGCTCGTCGCATTGTCGGCCATCCTGATCATCGGCTCTGGGTCTTTTGCGTCGGCTGAAGAGGGCGCGTGGGAGCACTGGCTGCATCGGCTCCATTGGCTTGAGATTGGGCACAAGACGGCCGAATGGATTTGCCGTCATTGCTACGGCGAGAAGCTGCCGACCGCTGAGGCACGGAGCGCGGCACGAAAAGCCTGCGCGACCACCGCGCACCCGCTCGCGTGGCTTCAGGAGCATGAACCGAAATGGTGGACAGAGCACGAACCACAGATCTTGAAGGATTACGAAGCGAACATGAAGCCGGTCAAAGCCGGCGGCGAAGCGGAGTGGCCCAGCTGCAAGCCGAACGTACGAAAGCCGACGACAGAAGAGATGACGAAACACGTCGGACACTACTACCGGGCGCTGGGAGATCGAAATCAACTTGAGAAAATACAGCGAAATGACCGTGAGCAACTGAAAAGAATAAGAAGGCAGTGCCTTGACCATCCGGAGACGGCGCTTTGCAAGCTCCTGCAACGTTACCTGTCGCAGCGCCGGGCGCGACCACCGGAACCTTGAATCAAGCACAGTCCAAGTTCGATCCTTGTGGCCGCGGCCGGGCTCTCCGCACCGAAGGTGCATTTCGGCCGCTGCTGGCGCGCCCTGCGGGAATCGTACCCGTGTTTCCGCCGAACGGCGCGACGGAATGCGCGTGCTTCTCGGCCTTTTTTGAAAACGCTTTCGGCCATGTGCTGGTAGGCGGCCTTCACGTCATCGAAGCCGAACACCTTGTCGATCACCGGCTTGATCTTGTTCGCCGCGACGTGGCGGCCTGATCCGCGCAGCGGCGGTCTGCGACGGCCCATCCGGCCGGAGCGCAATCGCATGTGATCATTCGCGGCTCTTGCGCCCCCTCTCCCCCTTCAGGGGGAGAAGGAGCGCAGGCACCGTGCTCACCTCACATGCGATCCCCTCGCATCCTGCCGGAGCCGGCGCCGTTCAGGCGCCGCCGATCAGCCTCAGCACATTGCCGCTGGCGATCGCCTGCTGCTCGGCCGCGGTGAGGCCCGCATGGGCGAAGGCCGCCCGCAGCCGTTGCGGCACCGATTTCTCCACCGCGATCGGCCAGTCGGTGCCGGTCAGCACGTGATCGGCGCCGACGACGTCGACGGCGGCACGGACCTCGGCCGGATTGAGCCCCATGGTGTCGATGTAGACGTGGCGCCGCGTCAGCGCCGGCGCGTCGGGGCGAATGTGGGCGCCGTCGCCGAAGCCGCCGGCCAGCATCAAGCCGCCGAAGGCGAGCGTCGTCACCACCACCTGCAGCTTCGGATTCTCATCGAGCACCCCGCTTTCCAACAGCGACACCAGGGAGGCGCTGTTGATGGTGCCGCGCGCGAGGCGCATGCCGAGCGGGCCGACGCGGGCGAAGCGCTTGTGCAATTGCGGGTCGGTCTGCGGATGCACGAATACCGGCACGCCGAGCGCCGCCGCCGCCGCGAGCGTCGGGCGCGTTTCCTTGTCGCCGAGCAGGAGATCGCCCTTGGCGCACTCGAGGAACACGCCGCGCAGCTTGAGCTCGCGCACGGCCCGCGTCACCTCGGCGGCGCCGGCGTCCCCGGTGAACGCGTTGACGGTGGCGAGGCCATGCAGCTTGCCCGGATTCTTGTCGACGAGCTCCGCCACCTGGTCGTTGATGCGCCGCTCGGTGCCGGGCGGCACCTTGCCGTCGGCGTCCTCGAGGAAGGCGGTGGGGATGTTGATCACCCGCGCCGAAATGCCGGCGGCCGCGATCGAGCCGATCAGCGCGGCCGGGCTCTGCAGATTGGCGTTGATCCTTTCCCAGGCGGCGCGCGCGCCCGGCGGCACGCGGTCGAGCGTCGTCAGCGTCCACGACGGTCCGGCGTAGTGGTTGTGGAAGTCGACGATCGTGAGCGGCGCGTCCTCGGCCGCGGCCGGCGCGGCGAGCGAGGCGGCGGCGAGGCCGGCGCCGAGCGCGCCGAGAAGCTCGCGTCTCGATGTGTTGCTGTCGTCCTGCATCATCGCTTCTCCTGTCTTGCGGATCGAGGGCCGTCGACCGCAGGTTTGTGTTGATGTGGGCCCGCAGCCGTTGCGAGGCCGCTGACGTTGCGAAGATCGTGTCACGCCGCCGAGTGTTGTTTGCTCTCTCGCGCTGGGCACACGGCGGTGGGTGTGGCGAGTAGAATGCGTGGTGTCGCGGCGAGGATCAATGGCTGCCCGCAGGCGGTGCTCGCGAAATCCGTCGACGTGCATTTCGACAAGTAGCCGGACATAATCGGCCCATCGAGAGCGGGCAGCTGAAGGCGGTCGCGGTTTCCATCCGGCTGGCCGTGCTTGCCCGCTTGCGCATCGATTGACCCCGGCGGGCGCTGGAGGGCAGGGCGGTTGATCTGATGCCGGGTGCCGGCGATGCCCTCAACTCGCGCCACGCTCGCGCGCGGGCATGAACCAGGCGCCGATCAGGCCCATGGCGATCCCGAACATGACGTAGAACACGGGCGCGATCGGCGAGCCGGTGAGCTTGTATATCCAGGTCAGGAAGACCTGCGCGAACCCGCCGAAGATCAGCACCGCGACGTTGTTGGCGATCGACAGGCCGGTCGAGCGGATGCGGGCGGGAAACAGCTCGGACATGGTCGTGCAGTAGACGCCGAGAAAGAGCCCGCTGATGAGGCTGATCGCGAGCTGCACGACGACGAGCTTGACGATCGTCGGCGCCGCCGCGAGCCACGCGTAGGCAGGGTACATGAGCACGAAATAGACGGCCAGGAAGCCGAGCAGCATTTCGCGGCGGGCATTGCTGAAGCGGTCGCACAGCACCCCGCCGAGCGGGATCGTCAGCAGCATCAGGCTCGCCGCGACCAGTTCGGCGATGAAGGCGTCCTGCACCGGCAGATGCAGGACCTCCTTGGCGTAGGTCACGGTGTAGCCGTAGACCGCGTAGAACGACACCGCGCTCGCCGCGACCAGGCCGATGCTGACCAGGAGGTGGCGGCCGTGACCGACCAGCGTCCAGGCGAGGCCCGGGTCGGGGCTCTTCTTCATTTCGCGGAAGGCCGCCGACTCGTCGAGATAGCGGCGGATGAACCAGATGGCCGGAATGATGACGAGGCCGAAGGCGAACGGGATGCGCCACAGGCCCGCCGCCAGCTGATCCTGGGTGTAGATCTGGGTGAGCATGACGCCGAAAGCGGTGCCGACGACCAGCGAGGCGACCTGGCCGGTCATCTGCCATGATCCGTAGATGCCGCTCCTGCCCGGCGGCGCCATCTCGATCAGGAAGGCGGTCGAGGTCCCGAACTGGCCGCCCAGCGAGAAGCCCTGCAGCAGTCGCGACACGATGATGATCACCGGGGCGGCGATGCCGACGTCGCGATAGGCGGGCGCGACCGTCATGATCAGCGTCGCCAGCGCCATCAGGATCATGCCGGCCATCATGCCGGTCCGCCGGCCGTACTTGTCGCCGATGACGCCGAACACGAGGCCGCCCACCGGGCGCATGAAGAACCCCACGGCGAACACCGCGGTCGTGGCCAGCACGGCGTTGATGCGGGTCGCCGGAACGTTGGGGTCGACGGGGAAGAACACCGAGCTGATGATCGGCGTCATGTAGGCATAGATCGTGAAGTCGTACCATTCGAACGCATTGCCGACCACGGCCGCGGCGACGCGCATCGCGCTGTTCGGCTGCCTATCCATTCGCGTGCTCCCTCGTGGTCGACCGGCCGGCGATCATCTTCGCGACGATTTTAAGGAAGTCCATATCGACCGGATGGCGAATGACGCAGCCCGGCGATGCCAGGATGCCGCGCCCGCCGTCGGCGGCGAACAGCCGGTCGAGATCGACCCGGACGGCCGCCATGTCCCGGCGGGTCAAGGCGTCGCGGCGCAGGCCGCCGACGATCGGCATTTTTCCGCCGGCGCGCCGATAGGCCGCGATGCTCGGCTCGGTCTCGCCGACATGCCAGTTGAGCGCCGTCACCGGATAGGTCTTCAGGCGGTCGAACAGGATGCGCTCGCCGTGCATGTGGACGACGTTGAACCAGCCGGCCGCCGCCGCACCGAGCACGAGCCGGTCGAACGGCTCGCCGAAGCGGGCGTAGGCGGCATCGTCGAAATGATCCGGATCGGCATCCTGCACGGCGAAGAAGACGCCGGCGCAGCCGAGCGCGACGGCCTCGCGCGTGAAGTCCGCCATGGTGAGGGCGATTCGCTCCAGGGCGTCGAGCACGCGCTGCGGCGCCTCGCTGACGTGGCGCGCCAGCGCCGCGCCGGCGATCTTGTGCGCGACGGTGAGGGGCGAGAACACGGTCGCGAGCAGCGGCATCGGCCGGCCGAGTGCGGCGACGAGGCCCGCGAGATGACGCAGCTCGCGCGCGAGCGCCGGCGCGGTCAGCGGCAGCCGTCCGATGCGCTGCCAGTCGGCCGGCTCGCGGACCGGCGTGCCGACGACCTGCGCCACCCCGCCCTGGCTGATCGCCCCGTAGTCGGCGCGCACCCCCCAGTCCTCGACGCAATAGAGGCCGTTCGACATCGCCTTGACGAAATCGAGCTCGAGCGCGGCGACGAGACCGAGGGTGTGCCGGATCAGCGCCTCGGGGTCGAGATCGATGCCGGGAAAATGGCTCCAGAACGAATAGGGCGGCCGATCGACCTCGCGGCACGCGAGCGCCCGCTCCACGCGCTCGCGTTTTGCGCGGCTGCCGTCTTGGTCTGGGCGTTTCGATGAAGCGCCCGGGTCCATGCGCAATCCCTCTCCGACACGTCAATAACACATGGTGCGGCGGTGCGCTCGACGATCGCGGCGATGCAGGTCGACGCGGCGGGCGAGCCGGCCGAGCACGGTCGCGGGTCCAAGCTATCCATTTCCCAGGGCAGCAGAACAGCCATCACACGCGCCTGCGCCTGATTTCGATCAATTGCAGCCGAGGATCACGATCACTGACGTCGCGCGACGCGCCGCCGGTCGCGATGCGCACCGGGCGGATGGACGGAGATGGCGATCGAAATCCGTCGACGTGCATTTCGGCAATTCGTCGGACCTCATCGGGCCGGCGAGGAGCCGGGAGGTGAAGGCGCTCGCGGTCTCCACCCGGCAACGCATGCCGCTGCTGGAGGCGAGTTCCCCGCCGTCGAAGGCCAAGCGGCTCAATCCCGTGATGATGCCGAGTCCGCCCGCATCGTAGGCGACCAATCCTGCTTGAACGTAAGGTAGCAAACGCTTGCCGCCGGAAGCTTGCTCCAATACACTCGAGTGGGTCATCGTCGCCACCTTTCGAGGCGGCCCCATACCCACCAGCGACGCGCCGGTGGGATGGCGATCAGCCTATGACCGGAACCCTTCAGATGTTCGATCCAACCCTGTTCGGCCTATTATCACAAATTGAGCGCGACGACATTGTTCTTCCCGCTATGCAGCGGCCGTTTGTTTGGAAAGAAGACCGAATCTACAAGCTCATCGACAGTCTATTGCGTGGCTTCCCCATTGGCGCGATCATGCTGTGGAGAACATCAACAGTCCAGCGTTTTCGAAGGATGCCGCGCGACATCGATCCAGAGACCCCTGAAGTCTTCAACTTCGAGACCTCAACCGACTCCGCGAACAAGTACCTCGTTCTTGACGGACAACAGCGTCTTACCAGCATCTTTGCCGCCTTCAAGGGGACCTACGCCCATAAGCGCCTCTACATCGATACGTTAAGCGGTAATCCTGAAGGGAAGGATCCTGGAAATGAATACTACGACTGTCAATTCTTATCTGAGACCGAGGCACTCAGCTTAAACGAGATAGCAAATGGCGCGCGCAAGCACTTTGTCCCCATCCAGGAGTTGATAAAGATCAGCCCTGTTCACGCCGCCACCACCGCTTATAAAAAGGCTGAACAACTCACCTTAACGGATAAAGAGAAGGAACGGATCGCCGACATCTACATCCGGTGCGCAACTATCCTCGGCAGCTACAAATCGCTTCACGTCATCACTGTCGACGAAGACCCGTCGATGCTTACGCCTGTTGAGGAAATTCTCGAAATCTTTGTCCGCGTAAACTCTGGTGGATTGGTGCTGTTGAAATCCGATCTTTTAATGAGCCTGCTTGATCTAAAATGGAATGACATTCAGCCAGAGTTACAGAAGCTGGTGCGTGATATTAATGCTCACCGACCTTTTTCGTTTTCAAGAGACGATGTCCTTAAGAGTCTACTGCTAGCCGAGGGTGCGGAAACTAGATTTGATCGACTTGTAGTTGATCGGAAACAAGTCGAAGCGCTTGCGCAACAGTTAAAAGTGCATATGAATGATGTTAAGAGAGCGTGGGAACTTTTAGGAACTATTCTATTGGACGGCTGCAGAATTTACTCTGAAAGATTCTTTAGAGGTGGTCACAATTCCTTATTGCCGTTTGTTTTGTTTCTTTCGCAGCATGCGCAGTTAAGTATTCAAGATCGCAGGAACATAGTAACTGGGATATATCTTAGCATTATGAGTGGCATCTTCAGTGGAGCTGAAGCTCGAATGGGTTCTTTCGCTCGAAACGATATCGCGGGCGCGACGTCGTTCCCACTACAGGGCCTCGTCGCACTCATTAAGCGAGAGTACGGAATTAAATCGCTTGACGACCTCCTTCGACGTCACCTTGATCTTGCGTTGAACATAGCTCACGGCGGTATTACGCTGGACAAGAACCCCGACGAACTGCAGCGTGATCATATTTTTCCGAAATCTCAGTTAGAGAAAGCAGGATGCAGCTACGATAAGATCAACCATTACGCTAATTTCCATTTCCTTCGAGCCAAAGATAACCTAAACAAACTCGATAGGCCTCCTCATGAATGGTTTAGGAATCCTGGCACCGATACTCCATCCTATTCGACTAAGGACCTGGATGAGCGTTTGTTAACTTGGGATGATTTGGAGCCAGGCAACTTTGACGTTATGCTCGAACGAAGGGGTCGAAAGATAAGGGAGAAGACACAACAATTCTTCGGCTTAACGGAGGAGCAGTTTAATGCTCTTTTTGCGGACGGTGGAGAAAAGTTGGACGCGGTCGATGAAAACGCGGATCAGAAATACGACGAAAAGCGTCGAGTCATCGTGGATGCACTTAGCCACCGAGAGAATGTTGCTCTCATTAACGTCGGTGGTGTTCGCTTTCGAAGCGAAGATAATGCCGTCCGTGCTGTATTCCCGATAATGAGCCTAAATAAAAACGATCGTTATTGGTACGGATATACGCCGCTTCACCGTGATTTTCTGTCGGAGAGTCCCGCGGCATTTGTGGTTTTTGGATTCAGCGATCGTGATTGCGCCTATGCTGTTCCGGCATCCGTGATAAGCAAAATTCTCAATAGCTTGTCTCAAACGTACGATTCGGTCGACAAAGTTCGGCACTGGAACATTGAATTGGCGGAGAAGGCGGGACAACTGGCGATTCAAGTTTCGAAAGGGCCTTGGGTCGCACTGGGGCAGTTCGAGCTAAAGCTGTCGTCATCATTGTCAGCATTGTCAGTGGCGAGGTCGACATAGTGCCTTAGGCCGGCAATTACGCGATCAGCCGTGCGGATCGAGCCGAGGCCAAGTCGCGGATGGACTGGAGAATCAGACGTTACGCGAGATATGATGCCGCTTTGGCTTTCGAAAAGATAGAACAACCTCTCTTCGCATCCGAGTATTTAGAGGGGCGTCTTGTACGTTTGATGGCGGCGGGAGGTATCGTCTATTCTTCGGCAGTAACCGAGTGGCCTGACGCTCTAACCGCAGTCCCGCGCGACGGGCCACCGCAATAACTATTTCTGCATTCCGGACATACACACCCTGGATTGTGTTCTCTCCGATCACATAGACCGCTCGACCACCTGGCACCAGTATACGCGCCACTTCCGAGACAGCCGCCTTCATGTCTTCAATGAATCGATTCAGAAGTGCTCTATGCCGCGCAGAGAGCTTAGAAGACAGCTTCAATCGTCTTAGAAGCTTATCGGATTCTGTCGAAGTTCTGTAGTCACCAACTTCGGTGCCGATGCTACATCTTCGGATCAAGCGCAGATCAGCGGCGCTAGGACCCATCCAGACCAGCGAAAACTTACTACACCGCATGTAATCGATGGCATTGAGGTACGGAGGGGACGTGATAACAAGATCGATGCTAGCCTTGCGAATTTTTAGTTTCCGAGCATCTCCCAACCGGGTCGATGCGCGCGGGCCTCGACGGTGCCCCCTGATCGGTATGCAATTCCCCAAAACGTGGTCGACGGCGCCAATAAACCGCGCAAACGGCTTAACGGGGGCTTGTGTAAACGACTTGTGGGGACGGCTATGAGCCAGGTCCTTCGCAAGAGACGCCCCGGCCTGTTTCGTAATAATCAGGCGGGAGAAAGCGCACCATAAAGCAGCTCTAATATTCCGGTCTCGGACTTTGGAAATGGAAATTGCGAGGGCGGCGAGCTGTCGTCGCGCATATTGATCGAACCAATATCGAACAAATCTTTTGGTCTCCGAGTCGGCGTCGCGAGGGTAGGCCTCCCGAAGCGACAAAGTGGAAAAGACGTCAAGAGCCCGTTGGAGGACTGCAGCAGCTCTGTTCCTTACTTGGTCGAAGTCGATGGGCGTTGTCCAAACCTTCGCCATAAGAACGGCAAGCGGATCAATATCGATTCCCGTTGCGCGATGGCCATTGGCACGTGCGAGCGCAATCACAGTCCCGGATCCCATCATAGGATCAAGCACTCTCACAGGCGGCTTCGCTTGCAAGAGATATTCGATTGCGATTTCCGCAGACATTCTGGCTGGAAAAGGATGAACCGGGTTCCGACCAAGCAATTCGTAAGTCGTGTTCATTTGCAACTGACTCATGAAGCCGCTCGGCTACGGGCAAGGTCCAAAAGCGTTTGCTGAATTTGTGATGTACCGTTGGCTACTTTGAAGGGAAGTTCTGCGCGATTACCATAGACTGAATATTGCGAGCGCGGGCTTCGGTCAACGCGCACCCAAGCGTGCTCGCTTTCCTGGAAGGTTACGATTTGATGTAGGCGACCTATATCCAAGGTGAGCAGCCCGTCGTCACCACATACGAACACAGCGAACGATTGCGGCAGCTTTCTTTCAAGGTCCAATAGATCGGCAGCTTGGTCGATAGTAAATGTGAAGCGCCAGGGAGACAGTCGCTTTGTAGAGTGCTTTATGAATAATCCGACTCTGCCATTGATGGCAAAGGCGCTTATCCGTCCTTCTCGCACAAAGGGGCGGAGGATCAAGGAAAGTTCAGAGTGGACAACAAGATGCCGAAGCACCAGGCCCTGATAGAACTCGTACTCGTCAGACATGTTTAAGATTCTTTATGAAGGCGATGTTACCAACAAACTTATATAGAACTCGAGCGACTCCCTTGCCGTTGTGAAATACAGCAAAGTGATGGATAGCGTCGGGGAATTTATTTTGTTGAGATTTTCCGAAAAAACCTTGCCGCCGTTCAATTCGATCCTTGTCAAGACCTTCCGCTTCCTTGTATCCAGCTATGCTTACCGGTTCATGCACTGCTATAGCGTCGGCCTTGTTTGATGAAGTGCTCTCGACATAGCGAATTACGTAATCCGGTAGGGCTTTATCGCCAATCCGTCGCTGAACGGCGCGTAATTTCTGGATAGGGGGCTGCGGCGTGGCAATGAGTTGAGTTAGCTGCGGGTCGTACTCGAAAAGCGAGAAAGACATTTCACCACGATCAAGCGAAACATTGGCTTCATCTATGCTGGTCGATGCGACAGTGCTAATGCGATTATCGCCTAGCCATACTGGCGACCCGAATCCCTCTTTAATTGCGGCCAATGCTAATTTGTGAAAAACGAAACATCGATGCCAATCAACGTACAGTTGATTGGGGATCGTCAGTTCAAACTGTGGCAGGTAGGCCTTTCTGGAGCCGAACATTCTTGCGCGCTGGATATAAGTGTCTTGCTGAAGTTTATGCTTGGAGTCTCGTGTGAAGAACATTGAAAGTAGATTGTCGAAGGTCACTCCACGAGAGACGATGTTTCCGCCGATTACGAAGGTGAAGAGTGCGGACGGGTTAGTGGCCGATTTAAAATCAGTGTTTTTGTCTCGCTCGCTATTTAATATAATTATGTTAAAGCGGTCTTTATTGGCAACTATATAATCTACAATGCGCTCTGCTTTTTCGGGTCCATAAAGCGTGTCAGCCACTGCCTTGATTTCGGTTACGGCTCTCTCGAATTTCGGAGAACTGATATCTGATAGAGCTTGAAAGGCGTCGTCTATAGGTTTCTTGTCGGCTTTGTGGTCAATCTTCTTGCCGCTTGTATGAACGAGCATGGAGTAGTTCTGTTCGCGTTGAGCGCTGAGATTGATGATGGCGACGCGGACAAGGAACCGGTAAACAGCTTCGCGAAGGTACTTCGGTCCGTCGTTAGTATCAGGAATTAGCTTCAAATTGTATCCACCGGGACGGCTGTCGACGGGGAAGAAGATGTCTTGTCCTGTGTACTCCTCGTGAGGTGGAAAGTTGACCCAAATCTCGTTGTTGTTATCGAACGTATTGTTTAGGTCCAAGCGAGCCGGCGTCGCTGTTACGCCGATGTAGATTCCGGAGGAGCCTAGAAGGTCGCCGACTAGCGCGTTAATCTTGGTGACCTCCCCCTCATTTATTTTCGAGTTCGGAGTTGCGAAATCTGCTTCGTCGTCAATCACGACCTTGGACGCAATCGTTTCCAATTTATCTTTTAGGCGGTTTAAGTCATGTGTGTTCTTTTTGCAGAAGATTACGTGTTGGCCCGTTCGAAGATTGATTGAGGGGTCCAAGACCTCCGAGAAATTTTTCGCTGCCGGCGAAAGCCGAGATCTCTGAAATCGCTCTAAGTTTTGTTGAAGAAGTTGGACGCTGTCGTTTAGCAGGTGGATCACGACGTTGAAGCCAGTGTCGATCAGCTTGGCGGTAAGACAAATCATCATCTCTGTCTTGCCACTTTGAGGTTCGCCATAGATTACAAAGGAGCGCTGCTGTTGTTCGACGATGTTATGTAGGGACTTTTCGACGGCTTCGGTTATGCAAGAAACCTGCTTCCCAGCCTCAGTCAGACGCGAGAGTTGAACCGCGTACCGATTATTTTCGGCTGCGATGTTCTTCAACCGTTCGATGTTCAGACTCATCCCCGCTGCGTCCCTACACGTAGTGTCTGTACATATTACAATCTGTCCGGTTGGGGAAGAGGGCTTGAGTTGCATCCCGGCATTCCGCGCGCTTGCGCGGGCCCCGCGCCCCTTGCGCGCGCGGGAGTCGCCCCACCCTGTCCACCTGGGTACCTTGTCTTGAGGGGATGGCTGTCCCACCTCGAACCGCCCCAGCCGCCGCCGTTCATCCTCACCCAGCTTCCCCCTCCTCGATCCACGCCACCCCCAGCTCCCACATCACCGAAAGCACGATCGGGCCGAGAAACAAGCCCGTGATTCCATAGGCCAGCGTTCCGCCGATGACGCCGATCAGGATCACCAGCGTCGGAACGCGCAATCCGCGGCCCATCACGATCGGGCGCAGGACGGTGTCGAGCAGGCCGACCGGGACCATGTAGGCCATGAACACGATCGCGGTCGTCGGCGCCATGGCGGTCCAGGCCCAGATGACGACCGGCAGCAGCACGACGATCGGGCCGATCTGGATGATCCCGAGAATGAGGACGGCCGACGTGATCAGGCTCGCGCCGGGGACGCCGGCGACGATCAGCCCGAGGCCGGCGAGGACCGCCTGCAGCGCCGAGATGCCGACGACGCCGCGCGATACGGCGCGGATGGTGGCGCCCGCGAGCTTGACGAGCTCCTCGCCGCGGCGCGGCCCGAGGCGGCGCGCGAACTTGTTCACGGCATCGACGAGCGTCGCCGCCGGCGCGAACAGGAAGCCGGCGACGAAGATGGCGGCGAGGAACGACGCGATGGCGATGCCGGCGTTCGCCGCGACGCCGAGCAGGGTACTGCCGAGCGGCTTGAGCGCCGGCGCGATCTTGGCCAGCGCGGCCCCCAGGTTGGTCGATGCCAGATCCCAATAGGCGTAGACCTCGCCGCCGATCAGCGGCCAGCTCCTCACCGAGGCGGGCGGACGGGGGAGCGCAAGCGTCGACGGGTCGACCCGCTCGACGATCAGCCGGACGCTGTCGATCAGGCCGAGCGCCAGCCAGGTCGCGGGTCCGAACACGATCAGCAGGCCCGCCACCGTGATGGCGGCGGCGGCGAGGCGGCGGCGACCGCCGAGGCGACGCGCCGTCCACGCGAAGGCGGGATAGAGCGCGACCGCGATCACCACGCTCCAGATGGCGATCGACACGAAGGGCCACACCAGCACCAGGGCCGCATACATGAGCAGGCCGACCGCCGCGAGCCTGATCGCCGCCTCGACGAAGGTCGCGCTGAGTTGGTCACGACTCGATGCATCGCCCTGATCATCGATCATGGATTTGCCTTCGCGGCGGCCCTCTCGCCTGGTTCGGCTCCGGAGCGAACACGGCCCTCGCCCGGATCCGATGCGGACGCGACCCGCGACGGGCGTGTGGCGAACGCCGACGACGGAGTGTTACGTTGCGCGTGACCGACTTCAAGTGAGGGAAAGACCATGATGCGGACCATCGGCGCGCTCGCGCTGCTCACGCTGGCGAACATGGCGGCGCCGGCCGCCGTGCAGGCTGCGCGCTATTCGGCGTCGGGCACGCACCAATGTCCGAACGGCCGCTGCGTCGTCACGGGGTATTTATTTTCAAATTGCGTCGAGGCGGCGTCATCCTTGCGGGTACGCGATTGTTGCCCCACCACCCGCGACGGCGGGACGTCGCGAGGGTTCACGATGAACTACTGCATTCCGGAGCAGCGCTAGCGCATATCCCGGCGAAGTGGACCCCGGTTCGCCGACAAGGATATGCGCCAAGCAAAGAATCTAGAGCACGTCCCGATTTCCACCGGAAGGGGACGTGCTCTAGCCCAACTTGAGCAGTTTGGGGGTGGTTTTCACGATTTTCGTTGAGGCGGAGTGAGTGCGATCAATCGGTTAGCGTGTGCACCGAGCCGATTTGAGCGTGTAGTGACGA
>Ga0335081_10002029_pt1 | contig 31950 bp, 30 predicted proteins | sample Lox_Sample_35_FD_206713 | JGI IMG/M metagenome (GOLD analysis project Ga0335081, IMG submission 206713) | Soil microbial communities from Loxahatchee National Wildlife Refuge, Florida, United States - Lox_Sample_3.5 | ecosystem: Environmental > Terrestrial > Soil > Wetlands | place: USA...
TGGTGCTGGAATCGAGCGGCGTCGATGCCGCGCGCCAACGCGCGATCGAGCTCACTGCGCCCGGCGGCGTCTGCGTCTTCCTCGGCGAGAGCGATCGCTGGTCGATCGCCGAGACCCGAGCGATCCGCCGCAAGGATTTCCACATCATCCGCTCTTTCTATTTCCCGATCGGCGATTTCGAGCCGAACCTCACCTTGCTGCGCGCCAATCGCGAGCGCTATCGCCGCTTCGTCGACGGCCGCGTGCCGCTCGACGGGCTCGCCGATCTCTTCCGCTCCTTTGCCGCCGGCGAGCGCATCAAGCCGCAATTCGCCGTCGATGCCTGACATGGCCAACGCAGTGCTTTGCCTCGGCCTTGCCTCGCACGACACGCTCTGGCGCGTCGAAGCGCTGCCGACCGAGCCGCTGAAGATCAGAGCGAGCGACGTGGTCGAGGTCGGCGGCGGGATGGCGGCGACGGCAGCGGTCGCCGTGGCCCGCTTGCGTGGAAGAGCCGCCTATTGGGGACGCATCGGCCGCGACGCGGTGGGCGAGACGATTCTCGACGAGCTGGCGGCGGAAGGCGTCGATACCGGCGAAGTCCGTCGTTTCGCCGGTTGCCGCTCGACCGTGGCGACGGTGCTGATCGACCGCGCGGGCGAGCGTCTCGTTTGCGCCTTCATCGACCCCTCCATCCCGGACGATGCCGACTGGCTGCCGCTCGACCGGATCGCGCAATTCGACGCTGTGCTCGCTGATACGCGCTGGCCTCCGGGTGCGGCCGCGGTGCTGGCGGCGGCACGCCGGCGCGGCATCCCCGGCGTGCTCGACGCCGACATCTCGGACGCCGAGACGCTGGCAAGCCTCGCCGCCGAAGCCTCGCATACCGTGTTCTCGGCGCCGGCGCTGCGCCGCTTTTCCGGCTGCGACGACCTGGCCGAGGCGCTGCGGCGCTGCGGCCGCGCCCGGCCGCCCGGCGCCGTCTTCGGCGTTACCGATGGCGAACGCGGCTCGCTCTGGCTCATCGGCGATGCCCTGGAGCGGATTCCGGCGCCGCCCATCCGCGCCGTCGACACGCTCGGCGCCGGCGATGTGTTTCACGGCGCGCTCGCCCTCGCCCTCGCGGAGGGAAAGAGCCTCGAGCAATCGGCCTGCTTCGCCGGTGCGGCGGCCGCGCTCAAATGCAAGACCTTTGGCGGCCGCCGCGGCACGCCGCGGCGCGAACAGGTCGATGCCTTGTTGCAGGAGAAAGAGCGATGGAGCTGACGGCCGGAAAATATTGGGGCTTGCGGCGCCTCGCGACCGAAAGCGGGCAGTTCGCCATGCTGGCCACCGATCAGCGGCCGCCGATCTTCGACTTGATCAAGGCCAAGCGCGGCACGCCCAAGGCCTCCTTGGCGGATGTCGCCGCGGTGAAGCGCGCGCTGACGCGCGTGCTGGCGCCGCATGCCTCGGCGCTGCTGACCGAGCCGCTCTATGGCTATTGGGCCGGCTTCGACGTCCTTCCGCCGCACCGCGGGCTGATCCTGACGCTCGAGGAGCATGCCTTCCGCGAAACGCCAACCGGCCGCCTCTCGAACGAGATCGCCGATTGGAGCGTCGCCAAGATCAAGCGCCTCGGCGCCGATGCGGTGAAGGTGCTGGCCTGGTACCGGCCCGATGCGTCGCCCGAGATCCGGATGCATCAGCAATCCTTTGTCCAGCGCATCGGCGAGGCCTGCCGTGACCACGATATCTGCTATGTCCTGGAGCTCCTCGTCTATGCGCTGCCGCAGGAGAAGCAGCAGACGCGCGGCTATGTCGAGCAGGCCGGCAAGCGGCCCGAGCTGGTGATCAAAAGCGTGCAGGATTTCTCCGATCCCGGCTTTGCCGTCGATCTCTTCAAGCTCGAAAGCCCGATCGAAGCGGCGAAGCTGCCCGATCCCGAGAGCGGACCGAGCGAGCGCGTCGCCGAAGCGCGCGCGCATTTCGCGGCGCTCGCCGAGGCCGCCGCCCGGCCCTGGGTGATGCTCAGCGCCGGCGCGGGCATGGCGGAGTTCCAGCGCGTCCTTGGCTACGCCTACGCGGCCGGCGCCAGCGGCTATCTCGCCGGACGCTCGATCTGGTGGCCGGCGGCGCAGCGCTTTCCCGACATCGCCGAGATGGAGCGATGCCTCGCGGCCGAAGCGGTGCCCTACATGGAAAGCCTCAACGCGCTGACGCGCGAGCAGGCGCTGCCCTGGACCCATCACCCCGCTTTCGCCGGCGCCCCCACCCTCGCCGACGCCGGCCCCGACTTCCGCCACCGCTACGCCGCCCTGCCGGAGGGCTGAGCGGAAGCGCCTCAGCCAACCCTACCCCCACCTGCTTCAAGCAAAAATCGCCCCTCCCCCCTTGAGGGGGAGGGTTAGGGAGGGGGGTCGCTCGCGTCGCAGACGCGAGCGTCACTTCCGGCGGCGATGGCGCAGCTAAACCCCGAGCAGACGATGCATCAGCTCGCCCTCCGCGCGCAGCCCCGCCGGCGTTCCCTCATAGACGAGGTGGCCGTTGTTGAGGATGTAGCAGCGCTGCGCCAGCGCCAGCGCGGCGTGGACGTTCTGCTCGACGATGACGATGGTGCGGCCTTCCTGCGCCAGGGTCCGGCACACGCCGAGGAGATCCTGGACGATGAGCGGCGCCAGCCCTTCGAAGGGCTCGTCGAGCAGGATCAGCCGCGGCTCGCGCACCAGCGCGCGGGCGATCGCCAGCATCTGCTGCTCGCCGCCCGACAGCTCGCGGCCGCGCTGGCGCCGCCGCTCCTGGAGGCGCGGGAACATGGCGTAGATGCGCTCGAGGCTCCAGCGCTCGGCCGCCGTGAGGCCGGCCAGCACCAGATTCTCCTCGACCGTCAAGCCGCCGATGATCCGCCGCTCATCGGGCACGAGCTGGACGCCGCGGCGGGCGATCTTGTAGGGCGGCAGACCCTGGATCGGCTCGCCAGCGAAGCGGATGGCGCCGCGCCGCGGCGCGATGACGCCCATGATGGTCTTGAGCGCCGTCGTCTTGCCGGCGCCGTTGCGCCCGAGCAGCGCCACCACCTCATGCTGCTCGACGCGCAGCGAGACGCCGAACAGCGTATGCGCGTCGCCGTAATAGGTGTCGATCGCGTCGACCTCAAGCAAGCTCATGATCCACCGGGCTTCCGAGATAGGCGGCGCGGACTTGCGGGTCGGCCTGGATCGCCTCCGGCGTGCCCTCGGCGATCTTGCGGCCGTTGTAAAGCACGGTGATGCGGTCGGCGAGCTCGAAGATGACGTCCATGTCGTGCTCGACGATGACGATGCTGATGCCTTGCGCGATGCGCTTCAGCAGCCGCACCGTGTCGGCGCGCTCGATCGGGCTCATCCCCGCCATCGGCTCGTCGAGCAGCAGCACGCTGGGCCGCGTCGCCAGCGCGATGCCGATCTCGAGCCGCCGCTTCTCGCCATAGGCGAGGGCGGCGACTTTGGTGCCGGCGCGGTCGGCGAGCTGCACCGCCGCGAGCGTCTCGTCGGTGAGCGCGGCAAGCGCGGCAATGCCGTGGACATCGCGCAGCATCGCCGGGGTGAAGCGGCCGCCATAGCGCGCCAGCGCCGCGATCAGCACATTGTCGCGGACGGTGAGCGTGGTGAAGAGCTGGTTGATCTGGAAGCTCTTGGCGAGCCCGCGCTGGCAGACGCGCGCGACGTCGAGCCCGGTGATGCGCTCGCCGCGGAAATGCACCTCGCCGGTACTCGCCGGAATGACGCTCGCCAGCATGTTGAAGAAGGTCGATTTGCCGGCGCCGTTCGGGCCGATGACGGCGCGGATCTCGCCTTCCGCCAGCTCGAAAGCGACGCCGTCGACGGCGACGAGGCCGCTATAGCGCTTGGTGAGGCCTTCGGCCCTGAGCACGATCGGACCGTCGCACGCCGCCCGCTGCCGCACGGGCATCGCGTCGGCCGGCCCCGCCGGCGCGGCGGCTGGCGCGGCGATGGGCGGTTCGACCGGCGCCGGCGCCCGGCGCAGCCGATGCCACAGCAGAACGACGCCGCCGCAAATGCCGCCGCGCAGCACCGTCACCAGCACGACGAAGATGAGCCCGAGCAGCAGCTTTCCCAGGCTGCCGAGATTCACCACCGTCTGCAGCACCGTGTAGAGGTAGAGCCAGACGGTGGCGCCGACGAGCGGGCCGATGAGAGTACCGGCACCGCCGATCACCGTCTGGACGACGAGCTGGCCCGACGTGTCGAGATAGAAGGCATCGGGCGGCATATAGCCTTGCAGCAGGCCGAGCAACCCGCCGGCGAGACCGGCATAGGCGGCGGCGATGACGAAAGCGGCAAGCTTGTATTTCTGCACGTCATGGCCGACGGCGCTGGCGCGCGCCTCGTTGTCGCGGATGGCGCGCAGCACCAGGCCGAAGGGCGAGCCAATGATGCGATGCGCCAGCCAGAAGCCGAGGAAGAACAGCACCGCGAGCAGCCAGTATGTCGCCATCGGCGTCGCCAGGTCGAGCGCCCAGGGCCCGAGCGCCAGGCGCGGCGTCGGCACGCCGGCGATGCCGTTCTCGCCGCCGGTCCAGGCGGCAAGCGGCGAGATGTCGAGAAAATACCCCATCTCGCCGAACGCCAGGGTCAACATGGCGAAGTAGATGCCGGCGCGGCGCAGCGACAACAGGCCGATGACCGTGCCGAGCGCCGCCGCGACCACGGTTCCCGCGACGAGCGCGAGCAGCGCATTGTCGGTATAGGGCGCGGTCAGTAGATAAGCCGCGACGAAGCCGCCAGCACCGAAGAACGCAGCCTGGCCGAAGGCGAGCAGCCCGGTGAAGCCGAAGAGGATGTCGAAGCCGAGGCCGAACAGGCCCCAGTCGAGGATGCGCTGCGCCAGATCGATGGTGCCGCCGAGATGCGGCAGGATGAAAGGCAGCAGCAGCAGGCCGATGGCCACGGCCAGCTCCGGGAGAAGCGCGCGAGGATCGCGCGCGCTTCGCGTCGCGCCACTCATTGCCGGCCCTGAACGCCGAAAAGACCCTGCGGCCGAAGGATCAGCACCAACGCCATGGCGGCGAACAGCATGACCTGCGAATAGGCCGGCGCGATCATGGCGGTGAGGCTCAGGATCTCGCCCGCGATGAGGCCGCCCACCAGCGCTCCCCAGAACGAGCCGACGCCGCCGATGACGATGACGACGAAGGACTGGACGAGCACATCGGCGCCCATATCCGGCGTCACCGTCACGATCGGCCCGTTGATGACGCCGGCAAAGCCCGCCGACATCGCGCCGAGGCCGAACACCGTCAGGAAGGTGCGCGTGACGTTGATGCCGAGGATATTGACCATGAGCTGGTCCTCGATCCCGGCGCGCACGATGAGACCGAGACGCGTGCGATAGAGCACCAGGTAAAGGATCACCAGGGCGCAGGCAACGATGCCGAGCACTTGGACGCGGTAAGTCGGGTAAAAGGTGGCGCCGAGATTGACCGCCCCCTCCCCCCAGCTCGGCACCGGCAGGCGCTGCGCCAAGCCGCCGAACAACGCCCGGAGGGTCTCGACCAGCACGATCGCCGCGCCGAAGGTGACGAGGATCTGATCCTCTTTCGGCCGGTTGTAGTAGAGCCGGATCAGGACGCGTTCGACGAGGATCCCGACGAGCAGCAGGCTCAGCGCGCCCGCGGCCATGGCGGCGACGAACGAACCCGTCCGCTCGTAAGCGACGACGCCGGCATAGGCGCCCAATGCATAGAAGGAGCCATGAGCGAAATTCACCACGCCCAGCGCGCCGAAGATGATCGTCAGCCCCATGGCAACGAGCACCAGCAGCGCTCCGAGGGTGAGCCCGTTGAAGAGTTGGGCGAAGACGAGCGCGGAACTAATCGGGCAGGCTCCCGACTGTACTAGGAATCAGCAGTTCGTGAGACGATGCGCGCCGTCCTCGACACCCCGCCTCACCTACCCGCTGCGCGGATCCCCCCTCTCCGCCCCTCGGGGGCGGAGAGGGTTGGGATGAGGTGGGGTCAATCACGGAATCGGCCGCCGCGCTCGAAGGCTCAGGCGGCCGGCATCTTGCAGCCCAGGAAATCGGGCGGCATCACGTCGGGACCCGGCGTCAGACCGACGATCTTGAAGTAGTCGTCGGGATTGCGCATCTCGCTGGGCTTCTTGCCGACCACGACGGGAACCGGACGCACCTGCTGATGGTCTTGCGCGCGGTACCAGACCTCGCCCAGCGGCAGCTGCAGCTTGTGGCCCGCTTCGAGCGCCTTGATGACGTGCAGCGGGTTGAAGCTCTTGGCGCGCTCGACCGCGTCCGCCCAGCACATCATCTGCGTATAGGCGATGTGCGCCGGCCAGCTCGGCTTGTACTTGAACTTGGCATCGAAGCTGTCGACGAAGAGCTTCGCCATCGGGTTGGTCTCGGCCAAGGTCCACCAGAAATCGAGCGTGCCATAGACGCCCTGCATGATCTCGGCGCCCAGCTCCTTGGCCTGGAAGCCCGAGATGTTGGGCACCACCATCTTCATCTTGTCGAGCACGCCGAACTGCTTTGCCTGTTTGCATGAGGCGACCGCATCGGCGCCGAAGGCGACATTGACGAAGACATCGGCGCCGCTATTGGCGATGTTGAGCAGATAGGAGCTGTAATCGGTCGTGCCGAGCGGGCAGACCTGCGAGCCCAGCGACTTCCAGCCGAGCTCCTTTTCCGTGAACTCGCCGGTCGAGTGCTCGACCGAGTGGCCATAGGCATAATCCGGGACGAGATAGATCGCCTTCTTGTTCCGCCCGATCTCCTTGCCGAGCACCGGCGCCAGCGCCTTCGCCGCCATATAGGCGGAAGGCTGCGAGCGGAAGCCGAAGCGCTGGCAATCGACGCCGGTCGTCTCGTTGGCGCCGCTGCAGCCGACCATGTTCACCACCTTGTAGCGCTGCGCCAGCTTCTCCAGCGCGATCGCCACGGCGCTGCTGAGGGAGCCGGTAATCATGATCGCCTTGTCCTGGGTGACGAATTGCGTCTGCGCCTGGACCGCCGGGTTCGGCTGGGTCTGGGTGTCGGCATATTTGAACATGATCTTCTTGCCGAGAACGCCCTTGCCGTTCAAGGTCGGGATCTTGCCGACGAGGCCGCCGCCCCCGTTCAGGTGCTCGATCGCGAGCTGATAGCCTTTGAGATGATCTTCGCCATCGGCGGAATAAGGCCCGGTTAGCGGCGTGGTGACGCCGACGAACACGGAATTGCCCTGAACGCCGGCGGGATAATTGCCGATCGTCTCTTCCGCCGCGACGCCGCGAACGGGCGCGAGCAACGGCAGCGCTCCGGCCGCCGCGGCTCCTCTCAGCACGCGCCGACGGCTGATGGAGTTCTGCTTCTCAATAGGCATGGTGGCTCGCTCCCGTTGGTCGAATTGATTTGACGCGATCGTTGGTTGTGGCCAAGCTTTAGCGGCGTGCGCTAACGGAATCAATGGCCTCGCGCAGCTTTTCCTCGCCGTTGGGGCGCTACTCGCCGCCCGCCGTCTTGCGCCGGAAACCCTCGACGCCGAGCTCGTCCATCACCTGCTGCTGGCGCCGCGCTTCGCGCTGCTCCTGCTGCTTCTGACGGCTGGCCGCGGCGATCTCGTAGCGCTTCACGTCCTGGAAGGCCTCGGCCAGCGCCTCGCGAGCGCGCAGGATCTGCTCGGCCACTTCGGCTTGCGAGCGCTCGAGACGATGCCGCCGGTCGATGAGGCCCCGTGCATAGCCGGCATAGGTCAAAGCCGCCTCGGGCGAGGCCGAGGCGACGGCGCGCTCGCGCTCATCCTCGGCATCAAGCCTCATGCGCTCCTCGTGCAGCGTCGCCGCCAACTCCTCGAGCGCGGCAAGATCGCGGCGGCGCTCGTCGAGCTGCCAGCGGTGCAGCCGGATGAGGCTGTCATAGTGGGTCACGACATCGGCGCCTGCAGCAGGGCGGCGAGCTGGGCATAGCCGCTGGCGAGGTCGGCGCGCTCATCCTTGCGCTGCGCCAGGAAGGCCTCGATCAGCGGATAGCGCCGGATCGCCTCGTCGATCTTGGCATCGCTGCCGCGCTTATAGGCGCCAAGCCGGATGAGCTCGGCCATGTCCTCATAGGTCGAGACGAGCTGGCGCGCCGACAGCACCACCCGGTTCTCGTCCTCGGTGTTGCATTGCGGCATGGTGCGCGAGATCGAGCGCAGCACATTGACCGCGGGGTAGCGGCCGCGCTCGGCGATGGCGCGGTCGAGCACGATATGGCCGTCGAGAATGCCGCGCACAGCGTCGGCGATCGGCTCGTTGTGATCGTCGCCCTCGACCAGCACGCTGAAGAGGCCGGTGATGCTGCCCGCGCCGGTGCCGGGCCCCGCCCGCTCCAGCAGCTTCGGCAGCTCGGCGAAGACCGTCGGCGTATAGCCCTTGGTCGTCGGCGGCTCGCCGGCGGAAAGGCCGATCTCGCGCTGCGCCATGGCAAAGCGGGTGACGCTGTCGATGAGGCAGAGCACGTCGTTGTCGCGGTCGCGCAGATACTCGGCGATGGCGAGCGTCAGATAGCCGGCCTGGCGCCGCATCAGCGGCGATTCATCCGAGGTGGCGACCACCACGACGCTGCGCTTCAGCCCTTCGGCGCCGAGATCGTCCTCGATGAACTCCTGCACCTCGCGCCCGCGCTCGCCGACGAGGCCGATCACCGTGGCATCGGCGCTGGTGTAGCGGGCGATCATCGACAGCAGCACCGATTTGCCGACGCCCGAGCCCGAAAAGATGCCCATGCGCTGGCCGCGGCAGCAGGTAAGAAAGGTATTGAGGGCGCGGATGCCGAGATCGATCTTGCCCTGGACGCGCCGGCGCGCATGCGCGGGGGGCGGCTGGTTGCGCAGGGGATAGGCAACGCGCCCTTGCGGCAGCGGCCCCTTGCCGTCGATCGGCTCGCCCATGGCGTTCACCACCCGGCCGAGCCAGCCACTGTCGGGATAGATTGCCGCCGGCCGCTCGGCCATTTCGACCTTGGAGCCGAGGCCGATGCCGTCGAGCGGGCCGAACGGCATGAGGAGCGCCCTTCCGGCGCGAAACCCTACCACCTCGCAGGTGAGCCGCCTGCCCTGCTGCCCCGCCACCTGGCAATGACCGCCGATGGCAAGGCGCTGGGGCAGGCCGCCGACCTCCAGCAGCATGCCCATCACCCCGCTCACCCGGCCGAAACGGCGGATTTCCGGGATGAGCGAAAGCTCGTCGATCAGGTCTGGGAGACTCAGCGGGGGCCCCTTCGCGGCCGGCAGCGGGGCCGGAATCATGGGGCCCGCGCGCTTAATGCAGGGTTAAGCGGGGCCGAGCCGCCTCGCCTGCTGCGCGGCAGGCCCCAACCCCGAAGTAAATTGCCTTCCCCGCCATACACATTTTTTCGTGCTTGATTAACCCCGTATTAACCCAGGTTGGTAAGAATGATTAAGACGGGGTATGGTTGACCAACAGCTGATCAGCCAAAGGGACCTAGCGGAGGCGGACGATGCGCGTACTACTCGTCGAGGATGATTCGGCGACGGCAGCCAGCATCGAGATGATGCTGCGCGCCGAAGGCTTCATCTGCGACACCACCGACCTCGGCGAGGACGGTTTGGAAATCGGTAAGCTTTACGACTACGACATCATCATTCTCGACCTCATGCTGCCGGACATCGACGGCTATGAGGTATTGCGCCGGCTCCGCGCCGCGCGGGTGAGGACGCCGATCCTCATCCTCTCCGGCCTGGCCGAGCTCGACCACAAGATCAAGGGTCTCGGCTTCGGCGCCGACGACTTCCTCACCAAGCCCTTCGACCGGCGCGAGTTGATCGCCCGCATCCAGGCGATCGTGCGCCGCGCCAAGGGCCATTCGGAATCGGTCATCCGCACCGGCAAGCTCACCGTCAACCTCGACAGCCGCACCGTCGAGGTCGAAGGCCAGCCGCTGCACCTGACCGGCAAGGAATACGGCATCCTCGAGCTGCTGTCGCTGCGCAAGGGCACGACGCTCACCAAGGAGATGTTCCTCAATCATCTCTATGGCGGCATGGACGAGCCCGAGCTCAAGATCATCGACGTCTTCGTCTGCAAGCTGCGCAAGAAGCTCGCCACCGCCACCAAGGGCGACAACTACATCGAGACGGTCTGGGGCCGCGGCTACGTCCTGCGCGACCCCCCCGCCGAAAGCGCCACCGCCGCCCGCAAGCTCGCGAAGGTCTAGGCGAACCCGCTACGCGGGTTCGTCCGCGGCGGCGTCAGCGGTTGCGGAGCAACCGCGAGAGCCGCACCCATCCGACGATCCACGGGGGAAGAAACGGCCGCACGAGGGGTGCGGCCGTTTCGCTTTGCACGACTGACGGACCCGCACCAAATCCCCTCCCCCCGTGAGGGGCCGTGAGGGGGAGGGCTAGGGAGGGGGCGCTCGCGTCTGAGACGCGAGCGTTCGCCGGCCTGTCTTTGTCGCCGCCGCGAACAAAATCTGTTCGACTTCAAGACAAATAAAACAGAAATACGGATAAAATTTTAGATGAAGTTGAGTATAGTTTGTTTCATCATTGGCGATTTGACTTGATTTTTATTTCTATCTTGGATACAAATCGAATTGATTACTATACAGAGGAGAGGCCATGGCCTATCAGTCGCTCGAGGCAGCTCTGGCTGGCAGCATGCGCGACTTCCGCGAGCTGAAGGGTCCCGACCTTCTGGGGCGCGTCGAGGATTTCTACCGGTGGCAGGAAAACCGCCGCCAGCTTGGCTTGTGGTCTTATTCGAAGTCCACCGAGGAAGCGCCGCTGGGCGTCTGCGCGGCGAAAGACGAGACAGGCCCTAGCTATCGCGGCGTCAATTTCGCATCGCAGGACTACTTGGGTCTCTCCTCAGACCCGGAGATCAAGGCAACGGCGAAAGCCGTCATCGACGAATATGGCGTTCACAGCGCGGGCTCCTCGGCTCTGGCCGGAAATACCAAATATTCGTTGAAGCTCGAGGAGACGATCTCCGAGTTTCTCGATACGCGGCACACCATTCTCTACCCGACCGGCTGGGCCGCCGGTTACGGCGTGATCAAAGGGTTGGTGCGGCCGGATGACCACGTTGTCATGGACGGCCTGTCGCACGCTTGTCTGCAGGAAGGCGCCCTGTCGGCGACGCCGAACGTGCACCTGCACGGCCATCTGAACCTTGAGTCCGCGCGGCGCCACCTGCGGCGGATCCGCAGCCGCGACACCGAATGCGCCATCCTCGTGGTGACGGAAAGCCTGTTCTCGATGGACTCCGATACACCGGATCTGGCCGCCCTTCAGGAGCTGTGTCGCGAATTCAACGCGACGCTTCTCGTCGACGTCGCTCATGATCTCGGCTGCATTGGTGCCGATGGGCGGGGCTTCATCGGTGAGCAGGGCATGCTGGGCAAGATCGATATCGTCATGGGCAGCTTCTCCAAGACCTTCGCCTCGAACGGCGGCTTCGTCGCGTGCAATTCGCCGGCGGTGCGCCAGTATCTTAAATTCTACGGATGTTCGGCGACGTTCTCGAACACCCTCTCTCCGGTTCAGGCGGCGACCGTCGCCAAGGCTTTCGAGATCGTCCGCTCTGAGCGCGGGCGCCGGTTGCGCGAGCAGATGCTGGAACGTGCCGTGCTGCTGCGTGAGCTGCTGGGAATGGAGGGGCTGGAGCTGCTCGGCATTCCCTCGGCGATCGTACCGGTCGTCGTTGGCGAAGAGGCCGTGGCACGCATGGTGAGCCGGCGGCTTCCGCGCCTCGGCCTTGTCGCCAACATGGTCGAATTCCCGGCAGTGGCGAAAGGCAATGCGCGCTTCCGCCTGCAGGTCATGCCGGGACACACGCGCCAAAACATCGCGGACTTCGTCGAAGGCTTCAGCGCCGCAGTCGCCGCCGCGCAAAGCGAATATCAGGACTACCTCGCGGCCAAGACCGCCGAAAAACGGGTCCGGCCTTTCGCGGACGTCGCCTAGTCGAAGGGAGCTGGAAGCGTGATCAGCCAGAGCATCATTCGCAGGGTCGACGGGCTCGTTCCTCTCGAGCTGCGGAACGATACCGGGTCGCTATGGCAAGCCCGCATCTTTGTGATCAGCCATCTGCTTGGTCCGTGTCTGGGCGCCGTCATCCTCGTCTTTCTCTATCGAGCGGATCCGATGCGCGGCGCGCCCTATTGGATCCTGTGCGCGCTCGCCAGCTTGTTTCCGATGTTGCCGTTTGCGATGAGATTAGTCGGCCGACTGACCTGGCCAGCGCTCTTCTCGGTCTGCGATCTCACCTTCCTCAGCGTGTTCGGCTCGTATTTCTATGGCGGCGTGAGCTCGCCGTTCCTGCCGTGGTTTCTGACCGCGCTGCTGCTGGGCTTCTTCTATCTCGGCAAGCGCCCGTTTCTCGTGCTCGGCATCTTCGCCGTCAATTTGGCCGGCTTCTGCGCTGCCTATGTCGTGCATGGGGGGTTTCCGACCCACGTGCCGGTCGCGGCGCTCTCGGGCGTCGGCGTGATCTCGGCATGCGCGGCGACGCTCTACACCTCGATGATGGCGATCTACTACGCGAACGTCATCACCGCCCAATCGGACCTGAAGCGCGAGGCCGACCGGCACGAGGTTACGGCTGTCAGAATGCGCGAGGCGAAGGAAAAGGCCGAACGCGCCAACGAGGCAAAGTCGGTGTTTCTGGCGAAAATGAGCCATCATCTGAGGACGCCGCTCAATGCGGTGATCGGCTACAGCGAGATGCTCCTGGAAGAAGCTTGTTTGGACGGCGACGACTCACAGACGGCGGATCTAAAGAAAATCAACAGCGCTGGTCGGCACCTTTTGTCGCTGGTCAATGACGTTCTCGACATGTCCAAGATCGACTCCGAGGACGTCGAGCTGACGCTGACGCCGTTCGAGCTGGGCGATTTGGTCATCGACGTCGCGTCGACCTGCCGCAGCCTCATCGAGCGGAACGGCAACAGGTTCCTCGTCGAGCAAGGAGCCGAGCTCGGTACCGTCGTTTCTGACGAGACGCGCTTGCGGCAGGTGGTCATCAACCTCTTGAGCAATGCCGGCAAATTCACCACGAACGGCGCGGTCTTGCTGCGTGTCGCGCGCGAACGGAGCGCCAGCCGAGACGACATCGTGATCGTCGTCGAAGATTCGGGGATCGGCATCTCCGCCGCCAACCTGGAAAAGCTGTTCACCGACTTCAGTCAGGCGGATGCGTCCACGGCGAGCAAATACGGCGGCACAGGTCTCGGCCTCGCGCTCAGTCGAAGGCTTTGCCAGCTGATGCAGGGCGACATCGGCGTGCGCAGCGAGGTCGGGAACGGTTCGACGTTCACCATTCGCGTTCCCGCATTCCTGGCCGTGCCGACGCACGATACCGACCTTGCCGCCTGACAGAATATCTCGACCCCTGTGAGTTCGCCTGCAGCCTCTTGCCAAGTGCCTGACGTGGAGTTCGCAATGGACAAGCACCGGCAGACGATATCCCGATGGATCTTCAACGCGGTCGACTGGTTCATTCCTGCGAAGGTCAAGGCGAACAGCCAGATCATCCAGGGCGTGCGGATGTTCTTGTTCAGCCACATCTTCGGCCCATTTCTCGGCCATACCATCTCTCTCTATATCCTTTTCATCCACGGGCCCGATACGCCCTGGTGGATCTTCTTTTGGGCCATCACCGCCTTCTGGCCGTTTCCGCTGGTGCTCAAGCTCACGGGCTGGTATGTGCCGTTGGCCCTGGTTTCGATCCAGAACCTGATCTTCTGCATCCTATGGGGCTGCTACCAGTACGGCGGCATCAGCTCGCCGATCATGCCTTGGCTGATAACCGTGCCGTTGCTCGGCTTCTTCTATCTGCCGACGCGCAAAACGCGGATCATGGTGTCGTGCCTCATCGTCATCAATATCGCCGCGTTCAACTTCATCAACATCCGCTATGGCTTCAACAACAGTACCATCCCCCTGAGCGAGCTCACCGGCCTGGGAATGGTGTCGACCTTCTGTGCCGGCATCTACGTCTCGATGATGGCGCTCTACTACGCGAATATCGTGTCGTCGCAGTCCGAACTGGAGCTTGAGATTCAGCGCCACCTCGCGACCACGCGCGAGCTGCGCGCGGCGACCGAAGAGGCTGAACGCGCGACCCGCGCGAAATCGGAGTTCCTGGCCAAGATGAGTCACGAGCTCAGGACGCCGTTGAGCGCCATTCTGGGCTACAGCGAGATGCTGATGGAGGAGTTGGACGACGTCGACCCCAAGGTCAAGGATCTGACACGCATCCATCGCGGCGGGAAGATGCTCCTGGGCCTGGTCAATGATCTTCTCGATCTTTCCAAGCTCGAGGCCCGTAAGACCGACCTTCACGCGGAGGAATTCGACCTCGCCGGATTTCTGGCGTCGGTGGCGATGGACTGGGAAAAGCCCGCTTTGGAGAGCAATGTTAAATTCACTTTGCGCCATGCGACGGAGCTCGGCATCGTCGTCAACGACGCGCAAAAGCTCCGGCGCGTCATCGACAATCTGATGAGCAATGCCGTCAAGTTCGCACGGGGCGGGCGGGTCACGCTGACGGCCTCGAACGAGGGCGACCAGATCATCATCGCCATCGCCGACACCGGACGCGGCATCAGCTCGGACCGAATGGCGACCATGCTGGACAGCTTTGGCAGCCACACCAGCGAGACGTCCAGCCGGTACGACGAAAATCCCGGATTGGGATTGGCGCTCAGCCACCGGTACTGCCGTCTGATGGGGGGCGACCTGAGGGTCGAGAGCGAGCCGAGCCGCGGTTCCTGCTTCACGATCCGCGTTCCGGCGCGCCTGACGCTCACCGCGGCGGTCCCCGCTCTGCCGGAGACGCCGCGCAACGGGATGCGGGACATCGGCCGTGCCGAGAACTCGATCCTCGTCATCGACGACGATCCGTCGGCGCTCGATTTGATTGAACGGATCCTTTCGAAAGAGGGAATCGCATCGGTGCTCAGTCGAAGCGTCGCCGACGGTATCGCCCGCGCGCGCGAGCACCTTCCAGCCGCGATCATCCTCGATATCAGAATGCAGCAGCCCGACGGCTGGCAGGCTTTGCGGCTCATTCGCCAGGATCGGCAACTCTGCTCGACGAAGGTGATCCTGCTGACGGTCGACGACGATTTTCTCAAAGGCCGTGCCTTCGGCGCCGATGCCCATCTTCTGAAGCCGATCGACAGGGACGCGCTGATGCGGTGCATCAGGGCCTTCTGCCCCGCGCTGCGCACGGACGATCTGGACGAAGTGAATTTTCCTCTCGCTGCGCACGCCTGAAAGGACGGCTTTTTGCCTTGACCAGCCACGCAAACTGTTATCCCGGAGGTTCCTAACCGATGGCGCTCGTGCTCGTTATTGACGATGCCGTGGTGATGCGCGATCTGGTGCGCCGTATGTTGGCCCAAACCGGTCATTCGGTCATCGAGGCGGAGGACGGAGAAGCGGGGTTGACCCTCTTCAGCCGGCATCACCCTGATGTCGTCATAACCGACCTCTTCATGCCCAACAAGGAGGGCATCGAGACGATCCGAGACATCCGCCGAACGAAGGACAACACCAAGATCATCGCGATGTCGGGCGGTGCGACACAAGGTGACGAGTACCTGACTGCGGCCAAGGCGCTCGGCGCTGACGCGGTGCTTCCCAAGCCGTTTGGCCGTCGCGATCTGCTGGCGCTGATCGATCAACTCTTTCAACCCTGCCGCTAGCGTATTGCTCGCCGGGGCATCGCCCATGCACAGGGTTGCCGATCATCGGTTGAATCAGCTCTGCCGCTATTGGGCAGGTCAGCGGAAAGGACGGCCGATGCCATCGCGCGCCGATATCGACCCGCTGGAGATTCCAGCCGAGATTTGGCCGCACACCATGCTTCTCGATGTTCTTTGGCAGCACGGCCTGCCGCGCTTCCGCTATCGCCGCGTCGGCGCCGTGTTCTGGCGCGGCTCGGGTCAGGAGCCGACCGGCTGCTTCATCGATGAGGTGTTGCCCGAAACCGCCGGCTACCGCGCCTATATCATCGGCGTCTATAGCGAGATGGCGACGCTGCGGCGCGCGCTGTACACGGAAAACATCCTCGCGCTCGATAACGGAGCGGCTCCCATGCTGGTCAAGCGCGTGAGCTTGCCACTGTCGACGGACGGCAACACCGTCGACATGGCGTTGGCGGGGCATGTGTTTGCGCACGACACGCTTCCGCGCGAGAATGCCCTCTCGCTCGTACGTGATATGCGCGAAGTCACCCGCGTTGTGCTCGAGAACTGAAGGCGAACGCGCTACGCGCGTTCGTCCGCGGCGGCGGCAGCGATTGCGCCGACGAGCGCTGCGCGCTCGCGGCGCCCTTACCCCGCGCTTGCCGCGAGCTTCTGCGCCATGGCGGAGGGTGAGATGACCGGCGTGTAGATGCCGCGCTGCTCGGCCTGGGACTGGAACTTGTCGGTGATGCCGATCACCGTCTCGGCGCCGCCGAGATAGAGGAAGCCGTCGGCGGGCAGCATGCGCGAGATGCGCTCCAGCACCGTCGTCTTGGTCGGCTGGTCGAAATAGATCAGCACGTTGCGGCAGAACACCACGTCGAACTGCCCCATCGGCGTGAAATCGTCGAGCAGGTTGAGGCAGCGGTACTTCACCATGTTGCGGATCTGGGCGTCGATCTGCCAGCGATCGCCCTGCTGCTTGAAGTACTTCACCAGGAGCTGGATCGGCAGCCCGCGCTGCACCTCGAACTGCGAGTAGAGGCCGGCCTGCGCCTTCTCCAGGATCTCGGTCGAGAGGTCGCTGGCGACGATCTCGATCGTCCAATTGGGCAGCTTCGCCTTCTCCTCCGAGAGCAGCATGGCGAGCGAATAGGGCTCCTGCCCGCTCGAGCAGGCGGCGCTCCAGATGCGGATCGACTTGCGCGCCGCGCGCGTCTTCAGCAGCTGCGGCAGCACGAAGTTCTTGAACTGGTCGAACGGCTTGATGTCGCGGAAGAAGAACGATTCATTGGTCGTCATCGCCTCGACGACGTCGCGCACCAGCTCGCCTTCCGGGCGGTTGCGCAGCGCGGCGATGAGCTCGTCGAGCGATTTCATGTTGCGTTTGCGCGCGACCGGCAGCAGGCGGCTCTCGAGCAGATAGGCCTTGTCGCGGGTCACCACCAGGCCCGAGCGTTCCTTGAGCAGGCGGCAGAGGAGATCGAAATCGTCGCCGGTCATCGTCCCGCCCGCATTGCCAGCTTGCCGACAAACGGCCCGATCTCGTCGAGCGGCAGCACCGCGCTGCAGAGCCCCGCCATCGCCACCGAACCCGGCATGCCCCAGACGACGCTGCTCGCCTCGTCCTGGGCGATGACGGTGCCGCCGGCCTCGACCACGGCGCGGCCGCCGGCGAGCCCGTCATGCCCCATTCCCGTCAGGATCAGGGTCAGCACCCGCGCGCCATAGGCCGCGGCGAGGCTGCGCAGCATCGGATCGACCGAGGGCCGGCAGAAATTCTCCGGCGGAGTCTTCGTAAGCCGCACCACCTTCTCGCCGCGCTCGGCCTGCACGGTCATGTGGAAATCGCCCGGCGCAACATAGATGCGCCCGCCCCGCACCGGCTCGCCATCGACGCCTTCGGCGGCGGGATAGCCGCTGGCGCGGGCGAGATGCTCGGCGAGAATGGTGGTGAAAGTCGCCGGCATGTGCTGGGTGATGAAGATCGGCTGTTTCACCGCGCCCTTGAGCGCGGAGGTGACGTGGAAAAGCGCCTGCGGCCCGCCGGTCGAGGAGCCGATCGCGACGATCTCCGGCACCTCGCGCGCACCCAGGCGCAGCGCGATGACCCGGCGCTGTGCCTCGTGCGCGTCATGCGCCGGCTCGAAGGCGGGCTCCGCCGCGCCGCGCGCGGCCGGCTGCGGCGCGGCCAGGCCGACGGCGCGGCGCCGCGCCTGGCCGAGCGCCTTTACCTTCCGCAGCAGCTCCTGCTTGAACTGATCGGCGCTGGTCAGCGCCGAGGCGCCGGGCTTGGTGAGATAGTCGGCGGCGCCGGCGGCGAGCGCCTTCATGCTGATATCGGCGCCGCGGCGGGTGAGCGTCGAGGCGATGATGACCTTGAGGCCCGGCTTGGCCGCCAGCAGCTTCGGCAAGGCGGTGAGGCCATCCATCACCGGCATCTCGATGTCGAGGATGACGATCTCGATGTCGTGCCGCGACAGCGCCGAGAGCGCCATCTCGCCATTGCTGGCCGAGGCCAGCACTTCGACCTCGGGATCGGCTTCGAGCGAGCGGGTCAAGAGGCCGCGGATGACGGCGCTGTCGTCGACCACCATCAACCGGTAGGGCGCGGCGGCACGTCCGCCCTTCGAGCCGCTGGCGCGCGCTATGGGAGTGGCCGCGGCATTCCTCACAAGAGCCCCACTTGCGCGAACTTGGCTTGGAGGATGTCGCTGTCGAAGGGCTTCATGATGTACTCGTTCGCCCCGGCGCCGATCGCCTCCTGGATATGCTGGATGTCGTTCTCGGTGGTGCAGAAGACGACGACCGGGCCGTCGCCGCCGGGGGTACGGCGGAGATGACGCAGGAAGTCGATGCCGCTCATCACCGGCATGTTCCAGTCGAGCAGCACCACGTCGGGCATCTTTTTGAGGCAGGCGTCGAGCGCCAGCTTGCCGTCCGCCGCCTCTTCGATGGTGAAATGCAGGTCTTCGAGGATGCGGCGCGCAACCTTGCGGACCACGCGGCTATCGTCGACGATGAGACAGGACTTCATGCCTCTTTACTCCGCGCTCGCGGCGTCGGCTCAGGCCGCCTCGGCGCGCCCGGAGAAGTCGAGCACGCGGGCCACGTCGAGCACGATCAGCAGGGTCTTGTCGAGGCGGTAGATGCCGCCCGAGACCTCGCGCCAGATCGGATCCAGCGTCGCCGGGTTGCGCTCCGCCATCCCGGTATCGAGGCTCAGCACCTCGCCGACGGCGTCGACCATGACGCTGTAGAGCTCGCCGCCATGATCGACGACGACGCTCATGCCGTTCTGGCCCTCGGGCAGCGGCGGCAGGCGCAAGCGGGTGCGCAGATCGATGGCGGTGACGATGCGGCCGCGCAGGTTGAGCGATCCCGCGACCTCGGGCGGCGCGAGCGGAATGCGGGTGATGCGCTGCGGCCCCAGCACGTCCTGCACCTGCAGCACCGGGATGCCGAAGAGCTGCTCGGCAACGGTGATCGACACGAACTCGTGCTGGTCGCCGGCGATGCCGCCGGCCTTGTTGCGCGGATCGACGCCGATGTCCTTGCTCATGCGGCACCTCTCTCAACATTGACCGCTTCCGCGAGCGTATGGAGCAGCGCGTCACGGTCGAACTTGGCGACATAGTCGCTGAAGCCGGCGGCCCGGCCGCGATCGAGGTCGCGCGGCGTCGCATGCGAGGACAGCGCGACAAGCGGCGTGTTCTGCCAGCGCGTCGTGCTCTTCACCGTGCTGGCGAACTCGAAGCCGTCCATGCCGGGCATCTCGATGTCGCTGATGATGACGTCGAAATCCTGACCCGCTTCGCAGAGGCTGAGCGCGCGATCGGCGGATTCCACCGTCGTCACCTCGTAGCCCGCCACCGACAGCAGCGGCGTCAGCAGGTTGCGGAAGAACGGGCTGTCGTCGACGAGCAGCACGCGCTTGCCCTTCTCGCCGTCGAACTCGCCGTCGCTGCGGCTGCCGAACCAGTCGTTGTACGCCTGGGTCAGGTAGAAGCCGGCGTCGATCAGGTCGGTTGCCTTGCCGGCGATGATGGCGCTGCCGATCAGGCCCGGACGGTCGACCGCCACCTCGATCTTGAGCTGGTCCTCGACGATGTCGACGATCTCGTCGACCACCAGGCCCATGGTGTGTTCCTTGTCGGCGAAGACCAGGATCGGCTGGCGGCCCTCCTTGCCCATCTGGTAGTTCGGGTCGATGGTGACCAGCGGCATGAGCTTGCCGCGATACTGCACCACCGGCTTCTCGTGCGAGTACTCGATCTGCGTCGCCTCGATCTCTTCGAGGCGGGCGATGAGCGCGAGCGGCACCGCCTTGGGCGCGCCGTTGCCGGCGCGGAACAGCAGCAGGCTGGTGAGGTCGCTGCGTATGCCGGTCTTGCCGGCCGCGTCCGCCGCCCGCTTCGCATTCTCGCTGACGGTGATCTCGCCCGTGCCGGCGGCGATGCCGTTGGGATCGAGGATCATGATGACGCTGCCGTCGCCGAGGATGGTGTTGCCCGAGAACATCGAGATGTCGCGCAGGATCGGCGCCACCGGCTTCACCACGATCTCTTCGGTGTCGAAGACGCGATCGACGATGATGCCGAAGGTATAGGTGCCGACTTGCGTCACGACGATGAAGGTCTCGCCCGGCGCCTCGGTGCGCTTGCCGAGCCGCAGCAGCTCCTGCAGCGAGACGAGCGGCAGCAACCGGTCGCGCAGGCGCAGCACCGGTGCGTTGTTCAGCCACTCGACGGTGTTCTCCGAATTCGCCGCGGCGCGCACCAGCTCGATGACGCTGATCTGCGGGATGGCGAAACGCTCGCTTGCGCATTCGACGATGAGCGCCGAGACGATGGCGAGGGTCAGCGGGATCTTGATGACGAAGGTCGAGCCTTTGCCGCGCTGGCTCTTCATCTCGACGGTGCCGCCGATCTTCTCGATGTTGGTGCGCACCACGTCCATGCCGACGCCGCGGCCGGAAACGCTCGTCACCTTGGCCGCGGTGGAGAAGCCCGCCTTGAAGATGAACTGCTGGATCTGCTGCTCGGACATCGCGGCGAGATCGCTCTCGCTGGCCAGGCCCGTCGCGATCGCCTTCTGCTTGATCTTGTCGATGTCGAGACCGCGCCCGTCATCGGCGATCTCGATGATGATGTGGCCGCCCTCGTGATAGGCGTTGAGGGTGATCGTGCCGGTGTCGGGCTTGCCCGCGGCGGCGCGGTCGGACGGCATCTCGATGCCGTGATCGGCCGAGTTGCGCACCATGTGCGTCAGCGGGTCCTTGATCATCTCCAGGACCTGGCGGTCGAGCTCGGTCTCGGCGCCGTGCATCTGGAGGTCGATCCGCTTGCGCAATTCGTGCGAGAGGTCGCGAACGATGCGCGGCAGCTTGGCCCAGGCATTGCCGATCGGCTGCATCCGCGTCTTCATGACGCCTTCCTGCAGCTCGGTCGTGACGTGCGAGAGCCGCTGCAGCGGCGCGCCGAATTCGCTGTCCTTGTGGCTGCGCAGGATCTGCATGAGCTGATTGCGCGTCAGCACCAGCTCGCTCACCATCGTCATGAGGTTCTCGAGCAGGTCGACGTTGACGCGGATGCTCTGCGCCGCCACCGCCGATTCCTTGGCCTCCGCCGCCGCTTCGCTGCGCGGCTCCTTCGCCTCTTTGGCCTCCTTGGGCTCTTTCGGCTCCTTCGCCGCTTTCGGCGCCGGCGTCGGGGCGGGCTTCGCCGCTTCGGGCGCCGGGGCCGGCGCGGCCGCCGGCTCCTCGACGATGGGCGTCGCCAGCACGGGCGCCGCCGGCTTCGGTTCGAGCTTGGGCTCCGGTTTCGGCTCAGGCTTTGCTTCGGCTTTCGGCGCGGCCGGGGCCGGCGCGGCGGCGGCCGGCGCCCCCTCGCCCGCCGCCAGCGCGTTGAGGCGCGCGATGAGCTCGCTGTCGTCGCCGGCCGGCTCGGCCTCGTCGCGCTCGAGCTGGCCCAGCAGCAACTTGATCTGATCGAGCGAGGCGAGAATGAGGCTCACCGCGTGCGGCGTCACCTTCTGCTCGCCATCGCGGAACTTGCCGAGCACGTTCTCCGAGGCATGCGCGACGGCTTCGAGCCGGGGCAGGCCGAGAAAGCCGCAGGTGCCCTTGATCGTGTGGACGATGCGGAAGATGTTCCCGAGCAGGCCAGGATCGTTCGGATTCTGCTCGAGCTTCACCAGCTCCTGGTCGAGAACCGCCAGGCTCTCATTGGTCTCGGTCAGAAATTCGCTGAGCAAATCATCCATGTGCCGGTTCCTTGAGCGCCGCCTTGCGCCTGACCATCCCCCGCCGTAACGAGGCAGGAAATTGGCCAAAAAGATGGCGGATATTCTTTAAGAACCGGTTAGCACTAGTCGCAGTTAATCAACCGTTACGCTAGAACTTCGGCCGCATTCAAGGCTGGATTTACCCCGCCGCCGCGCGGAACAGCACGCGTTGCGGCTCGGCCTCGACGAGCGCCACGGCGGCGCCGAGCTGCTGCGCGAGGCGCGCCGTGAAATAGGCGTGGACCGTGCGCGAGCTGAGCTGATCGACCGCGGCGTGCGGGTCGAGCGCCGCCCGCATCTCGGGCCCGACATTGACGGCGTCACCCTCCGCCGCCACCTCGATGCCCGAAGCGCCGGCGCGCAGCGGCCGGACCTGGATGGTGCCGCCGCGCGGCAGCGTTTCGGCCGCGAGCACCAGCATGTTGCAGGCCAGGCGCTGCCAATCGAGCGGCAATGTCGTTGCCTCGGCCGACCAGTCGCAGCGCACCTTGCCGCCTTCGAGCAGCCCCTGGGCGAGATCGCGGCCATTGGCGCCGCCGCCGCTGGAGGTGGCGCTGGTGCCATAGGCGAAGCGGTAGAACTGCAGCCGCTGCCCGGCCTTGCGGGCACTTTGCCCGATCAGCTGAATGGCATCGCGGACGAAATCGGGGTCCTCGTCGTCGAGCAGCTCGACGCCGTTGTTGATGGCGCCGACCGGGCTGACGAGCTCGTGACAGAGGCGCGCATTGATCAGCTCGAGGACACGAAACTCGATCGTCGCGTTCATGCCGTTTCCGCCCCTGCCTCCATCGCGCGGTTGCGCCCTCTCCCCAATTGATAACGCTACCACAGGGGGAGGCCGATCCGTGTCATCATAAAAGAGGGGATCACGGCCCGGCCGCCGGCGCCATCAGCCGTTCGGCCTCGGCGAGATCCTCGGGCTCATTGGCGTTGAAGAAGGGATCGACCCGCCCGGCCGGAAACTCGACCGTCGCAAGGCGGAAGCGCGCCGTCCAGCGGTCGACCTTGCGGATGCGGTCCTCGACGAGGGCGCGCCGCAATTCCGCGCGCAGCGCCACCGGCCAAAGCCCGAAGACGGGATGGGCCCGGCCGGCCGAGGCCGCGCAGGCGAGCTCGCTTCCCGCCGCTACCGCCGCTGCGAGCCGCGCCACCAGATCGAGCGGCAGGAAGGGCGCATCGCCGGCAAAGCTCGCGACATGGCTCGCCGCCGGCACCGCCGCCGCCGCCCAATCGAGCCCGGCCAGGACCCCGGCGAGAGGACCTGGGAATTCCGCAACGCTGTCGGCCACCACCGGCAGGCCGAAGCCGGCGAACCGGGCGGGATCGCCATTGGCGTTGATCGCCAATTCCGTCACCTGCGGCCGCGCGCGCTCGACGATATGCGCGAGGATGGGCCGGCCGGCGAGGCGCCGCAGGCATTTGTCGCCGCCCCCCATGCGCCGCGACAGCCCGCCCGCCAGCACGATGCCGGCAATGATCACGCCGCATCCTCGGCGAGGCTGGATTTGCGCTTGAGGCGCGGGCTCTCTTCTTCCATGGCGGCGGGATCGCCGTCGAAGACGATGCGCTCCTCGCCCGACAGCGCGATGAAGCGCTTGCCCTTGGCGCGGCCGATGAGGGTGAGCCCGGCCTTGCGCGCCAGCTCGACGCCCCAGGCGGTGAAGCCCGAGCGCGAGATCAGGATCGGGATCCGCATCTGCACCGTCTTGATCACCATCTCCGAGGTGAGCCTTCCGGTGGTGTAGAAGATCTTGCCTTCGGGCGTGACTTCATGGCGGTGCATGTAGCCGGCGATCTTGTCGATGGCATTGTGGCGGCCGACATCCTCCATGTAGAGCAGCGGCCGGTCGGTCTCGCACAGCACGCAGCCATGGATCGCGCCGGCGGCAAGATAAAGGCTGGGCGCGGTGTTGATCTTCTTGGTGAGGGCATAGAGCCAGGAGGTCCTGAGGATGGCGTCGGCGGGCAGCCGCACCTCCTCGAATTTCTCCATGAGATCGCCGAACACCGTGCCCTGGGCGCAGCCGGAGGTCAGCGTCTTCTTGCGCAGCTTCTTCTCGAAATTCGTGCGCCGCTTGGTGCGCACCACGACGGTCTCGAGCTCCTCGTCGTAATCGACCGCGGTGATCTCGTCATCGGGACGCAGCATGTTTTGATTGAGCAGATAGCCGATCGCGAGATAGTCGGGATGATCGCCGATCGTCATCATCGTGACGATCTCCTGCCCGTTGAGGAACAGGGTCAGCGGCCGCTCGACCACCACCGCGGCCTCGATCCGCTTGCCCTCATGGTCGATGCCGGCGACCCGGCGCGTCAGCCGGGGATCGTCGGGATCGGGGCATAACGTGAATTCGCGCATCGAATAATGATGGAGTGCACCACGCGATGGCGCAAGCGCGCCCCGCGGCCCTGCATGAAAGCGCGCAGCGCAGCAGGCGGCACAAATCATAGTTGCGTTAATCGTGGTTTTACTCTCCTCACAAGATAATTGCCTTAGGATAACTTTTTGGAGACTTTCGATGCTCCGCTCTCTCTTTCGGGGTGCGCTGCTGTTAGGCGCCGCACTCACGCCAAGTCTCGGCTATGCCGCCGATCACGGCACCGCCGACGAGGCCAAAGCCATGGTCGAAAAGGCCGTCGCGCTTATCAAAAGCGAAGGGCCCGAGAAGGCCTTCGCTACGTTCGACGACAAGTCGAACAACGACTTCCACTACAAGGATCTTTACATCTTCGTCCGCACCTTCGACGGCAACACCGTGGCGCATGGCGCCAATATGAAGCTGATCGGCCATACATCGCTCGAAACCAGGGATGCCGACGGCAAGCTCTACGTCAAGGAAATGGTCGAGGACGCCAAGACGAAGGGCAACGGTTGGGTCGATTACAACTGGCCCAACCCGGTCGATCACAAGATCGAGCAGAAATCGTCCTACATCGAGCGGGTCGGCGATTACATCGTCTGCGCCGGCTTTTACAAGTAACGCGCCTTCCAGGCCCCCGCTCGTCACCGCCGAGCCCGGCCCTAGGCCGGGCCCGCGCAAAACTGCGCGACTTCCGCCGCCGCCATATTATGCTATAGGCGAGCGACAGGGAGGCTTGAGGACCCGGCAGCGGGTCCCCATAACAAGGGCATGATCGATCCCTTTGGCCGGCACATAAGCTATTTGCGCGTCTCGGTCACCGACCGCTGCGACTTCCGCTGCGTCTATTGCATGGCGGAAGACATGACCTTTCTGCCCAAATCCGAGGTGCTCAGCCTCGAGGAGCTCGACCGCCTGTGCAGCGCCTTCGTCCGCCTCGGCGTGCGCAAGCTGCGGCTGACCGGCGGCGAGCCCCTGGTGCGGCGCAACATCCTGTCGCTGTTCCGCGCGCTCGGCCGCCATCTCGAGAGCGGCGCGCTCGACGAGCTCACCTTGACCACCAATGGCAGCCAGCTCGCCCGCTACGCTGAAGAGCTGACGGCCGCCGGCGTGCGGCGGATCAATGTCTCGCTCGACACACTCGATGCCGCGAAGTTCACCGCCATCACCCGCTGGGGCAAGCTCGACCAGGTGCTGGACGGGCTCGCGGCGGCAAAGCGCGCCGGCCTCCAGGTCAAGCTCAACACGGTGGCGCTGCGCGGCGTCAATGACGACGAATTCGATGGGCTGGTCGAGTGGTGCGGCGAGCAGGGCTTCGACCTCACCTTCATCGAGGTGATGCCGATGGGCGAGATCGGCGCCGAGGCGCGGCTCGACCAGTATCTGCCGCTCTCCCTGGTGCGGGGGGCGCTGCAGCGGCGCTGGACGCTCGACGAGACGGAGTATCGCACCGGCGGGCCGGCGCGTTACTACGTCGTGCGCGAGACCGGGCGCCGCGTCGGCATGATCACGCCGCTCACCCATAATTTCTGCGAGAGCTGCAATCGCGTGCGGGTTACCTGCACCGGCACGCTCTATATGTGCCTCGGCCAGGAGGATGCCGCCGATTTGCGGGCGCCGCTCCGCCTCTCGCCGAGCGACGAGCCGCTCGAGCACGCGATCCGCGCCGCCATCCGGCGCAAGCCCAAGGGTCACGACTTCGTGATCGACCGTCGCCACCTCCGTCCGTCCGTCGGCCGGCATATGAGCGTGACCGGGGGATAGGTTGGCAGTTCCTGCTTTCCGGCGACGGCATTTGGAAGGTCGCTTGACGGATAAAGGGGCGCTGGCTTTGTCGGAGCCAAAGATGCCGCCAGCTGTTCCCGAGGCGCGGACCTTTTAGCATCAAGCTTTTCGACCATTCTACTTACCGCCGGCTGCGCGAAGCGCGTAATGCTCCGGTGCTGGATTTTTGATGGTCAGAGATCGCCTTGCAGTGAAAGCCGCGCCTCGATAGGCCGAGAACTCATAAATTGGGCGCGCCAGCGCGCTACCGCGTCGCCGCCATCTGCAATTCGTGCTCAGGCGGCGCGGATCTTCTCAAGGAAGTGGTCGATGTCGGCGCGCAACGTCTCGGACTGGCGGCCGAGCTGCTCGGCCGAAGCCAACACGTGGGCGGCGGCGACGCCGGACTCGCCAGCGGCGCGGTTCACCTCGGCGATAGTTGACGAGACCTGCTCCGTCCCTTTCGCCGCCTGCTGCGTGTTGCGCGCGATCTCTTGCGTCGCCGCCCCCTGCTCTTCCACCGCGCTGGCGATCGTCGTCGAGATCTCGCTGATATGGCCGATCGTGCCGCCGATCCCCTGGATCGCCGTCACCGCTTCGCCCGTCACCGTCTGGATCGAGCCGATCTGCGCCGCGATCTCCTCCGTCGCCTTCGCCGTCTGATTGGCGAGCGACTTCACTTCGGACGCCACCACGGCAAAGCCTTTCCCCGCTTCGCCCGCGCGCGCCGCCTCGATCGTCGCGTTGAGCGCCAGCAGATTGGTCTGGCTGGCGATGTCCTGGATCAGCTCCACCACCTGCCCGATCTTCTGCGCCGCTTCGGCCAGGGTGTTGACCGTGCCGTTGGTGCGCTGCGCGTCCTCGACCGCCTGCTTGGCCGTCTGCGCCGCCTGCGTCACCTGGCGGCCGATCTCGGAGATCGAGTTCGTCATCTCCTCCGCCGAGGCCGCCACCGTCTGCACATTGGCCGAAGTCTGCTCCGAGGCCGACGCCACCGTCCCCGCCTGGCGCTGCGTTTGCTGCGCCGTCGCGGCCATGCTGGTCGCCGTCGCCCGCATCTCGGCCGCCGCCGAGGCCAGCGCCTCCAGCGCCGAGCGCACCGAGCGGTCGAACTGCCCGATATAACCCTCGATCACCTTCTGTCGCTCTTCCTTCCGCGCCTGCTGGGCCCGTTGCTCGCCCGCCAGCCGATCCGCTTCGATCATGCTGTCTTTGAAGACACGAACCGAGCGCGCCATTTCGCCGATCTCGTCGCGATCCTCGGCGCCGACGATCACGGCCGTCAGCTCGCCTTCCGCGAGGCGCGACATCGCAGTTGTCAGTCGGCGGATGCGCGAGGTGACGTTGCGGATCACGAGAACGCCGATCGCGGACAGGGTCACGATTGCGCCGGTCGCCGTCGACAGCACGATCCACAGCAACATGCGATGGGACCGCGCCAGCGTCGCCGAGGCTTCATCGGCCGTCGTCTTGCTGCGGTCGAAGACCGACTGCACATCCTTGGCGATCTTTGCCTCGATCGGCGCATAAACCCCATTCAAGGCCTGGTTCGCCTGATCCTGGGCAAAGCTGGACGAAAGCCGGAAGATATTGTCTCCGGCCTCGTTCAACTGCTTAAGGTTGTCCCCGATGCGATCGAGCGTGACTTTCGTCTGGTCGCCTCCGGTGACGCGGATTTCGTCCAGCACCTGACGGATGGTCTCGGCGTTCCGCTTGAACTCGTCGTGAAACGCCGCTTGCCGGCCGAGGTCTAGCTCGGCTGGCGTCTGCGCGACCAGACCGCGCTCGCGCTCGATGAGCAGGTTGAGCCGGGATCCGTGCTCGAAACCGGGCAACGCATCGCGGTAAAGGCTGGTGCCTGCATCCGCCATCTGCTGGGCGCTGCGGATGGCGGCGATCGAGACTGCCGCCAGCGCCGCGCACATCAGACCCATCAGAACATAGAGCTTCGCTCTGATCGTCCAGCCTCCGGGGCGCAGAAAGCGGCTTCTCACGGCGAACTCCTTCCAACGGGGTTCAGCAGGCCATTAGCTATTCGCCGCCCGCAGCCTTGGCGGCAGCAATCACCTTGGCCACCTCGGGCCCCGGCTCGCCCAGCGTCACCAGGATCAAGGGCTGCACCACGTCCTTGTCGGTCTTGAGCTCCGCGACGCTCGATGTCAGGGAGGCGCGCGAGATGATGCCGATCGCCTGCGGGAGCTGGCTGACGACCTGCACCGCCTGTGGCGCGTTTGGCATCTCTCGCTTGGCCGCGACGATATCGGCGCCGCCGAGGAAGTCTTGCTCGACCATCGATCGAACTCCGTCGCCTTTGCCCGCGCAGATCACGATGATCGGCTTGTCGGGGCCGCCGACCTCCTTCCAGTTCTTGATCTTGCCGGACAGGATGTCGCTTACCTGGGCCGCGCCCAGGGTTTTGACAGGGTTCGAGGGATGGACGATGAACGCGACATGCGCCGCGCCAACTTGGTGCGGCTGCAGTTTCGTCTCGTCGAAAGATGTGCCCTTTGCCTTGAGCGACTTCACCTCGTCGGCGAGCGGCGCCGAGATCATCGCCAGCTTGACCTTGCCCTCAAGGAGATCGGCGAGCCCACGGCCGGAGCCGTTGCCGACGATCTGCAGTTCGACACCCGCCGCCTTTTCGATGTCCGCCTTCTTGGGCGTCAGAAGGTTCGACGAGACTGTCGTCGAGCCGTGAACCTCGACCGTCTCGGCGTGCGCCGCAGCGCTGCCGAGTGCGGCAATGAGTGCAACAACCGCGATCCGAATTCGCATGGCATGACCCCCGTATTGCGCGCGGCCGATATCCGGCGCGCCCGCTGACCGATCCCATTCGGTTTGACCTGATCCTTCGAGCAACGACGTCCCGCCGGAGATGCGGCTGTAGAAGCATGCCGCCAAAGGCTTATGGTCTCCGTCCCGTAACTTTGCCGTGAATTCATTAAGAGTTCGCAAATTATTGTTGTCTTGGAGGCACCTAGATTCTCGTCCATGTAGAGCGGCAAGCCGTGCCGGCGAGAAGCTCTACGCCGCGACTGCGGGTGCGGTCCTGGTTGCGAGGTCATCGACATCTTGTCCGGGTCTGAAATCATTTGGCGAGTTCCGCGTCCGCCACCGCGTAGCGCCGGCTCGCTCGACCGACGAGTGCAATTCGCTGGATTACGTAGCTTGTCGCGCAGCGGTCCTCGGACTTCGCATCGCCAACAACGCGCCGAGCGCGGCGAGACTGAGCCCGGAGGAAATGACAACGGCACCCGAACCCCAGACGTCGATGCAGAGGCCGAAGAGGAACGGCGCGACCGCCTGCATCATGCGGGCGGGCGTGGAGAGCCACCCCGTGCGCAGCCCGTAGCCGCTCGGACCGAAGATGACCAAGGGGAGCGTTCCCTTGGCGATCGTCAGCAAGCCGTTGCCGGCGCCGTGAAGCACGGCGAAGATCGCGGCGGCAGGGCCACCGACGACCACCAGCGCAACGGCTCCCAACGGATGCAGAACGGTCGCGACCTGGCCCGCGCGCAGCGGGTTGAGCCACCGCATCAGGCTGAACTCGACGAGCCGCGCCAAGACTTGCGCCGGTCCGACCAAGGCCGCCGCAGCGATCGCGGCGGCCGGGCTCGCGCCTGCTTTCTCGAGTAGACGGGGCAAATGCGCCGCCATGGCGGTGGACACGAACCACGTCACGGCAAAGATGAAGGAGAGTGCGACAAACGCGAACCGACTCGGAGGGACCTCCACGGCGCTTGGGCGCGACGTCGTAAGCGCAGGGTTTGTCCCGCGCGGGATCAACAGCGCGTTGAGCGGAAGCCCGAGCAAGAGGTGAAGCGCTGCCCATGTGAAACAGGCTCCCCGCCAGCCGATCGTGTCGTTGAGCAGGGTGGAGAGCGGCCACCCTACCGTGCTCGCGAACCCGGCAATCAGAGTGATCCCCGTGATTGCGCTACGGGCCTCCAGGCCATAGAGACCGGTGAGCGCCGCGAAGGCGGTGTCGTAGAGGCCGAACGCCATGCCGACACCGAGCACGCCCCAAGCCAGAGCGAGGACGATCGGACCGTGCGCGGCCCCGAGCAGCAGTAAGCCAGAGGCGAAGACGACGTTCGAGAGCGTCAACACGACTCGGCCGCCACGCCGGTCGATAGCCCGCCCGATCGATGGTCCAAGGGCGGCCGTCAACAGCATCGCCGCCGAGAACGCGCCGAAGATCGCCGAACGCGGGAGCTGGAGATCGGCGGCCATCGGATCTGCCAGGATCGCGGGCAAGTAGTAGCTCGACGCCCATGCGAGGGTCTGGGTAGTCCCAAGCGCCGCGACGACGACTGCACGCCTAGTCATCACGGATATCCTTTCGTCGCGGAAATGACAGTGATCCGCCGATGAGCGCGAGGGCGACGCTGATGCCCGCTCGTAGCAGCGAGACGTTCTGCACGACCGATAGCATCACCGGCGACCACCGTCGCAAGCGCCGGGTTGCAGTTACGCCGAGGGCCTGGCGATCACCCGCAACACTTGGCGGAAGGAGCCGCCGACTCGGCCGCCGCTTTGGACGGGCCACAGCACGCGCTGTCCGCGGACGGCGTCGCGGGCTGAGCCGAGGTCGCCGCCGCGCGGCGTGCGGTCGGAGCCATCTCGGCCAGTTGCTGCCTCACGCCGTGGCCATAGACCGTGCTCGCGCCCGTGGTGTGGAACGTTTCCCAGGCGATGCCCTGCGGGTCCATGATCCAAGACTTCTCGGACTTCGCGTAGCAGCAGGTCGTCTCGCCTTCCTCGAGCACCGGGCCTTCGGCGCGCCCGAGCCGGTCGTAAACTTCGGCGAGCTCGTCCTTGTTTTCGACTTGGATGCCGAGATGGTCGACGCCCGAGTTGTGGCCGCGAGCCGAGATCGCGAAATTGACGCGCGGATCATCCAGCATCCACTTGGCGTAGTCGGGCTTCACCACCGCCGGCTCGGCAGCGAAGAGCGTCGAATAGAATCCGATCGATCGCTGCAGGTCAGCGACGGCTACGTGGATATGGAGGCGCTTCATGATCTGATCTCCTTCGTTGGACGTTGGCGCGCGCTGCCCGCGGGTCAGGTGGTGAACATGATCTGGTTGGCGAGGTCCGCGACCGGCGCCGAAAGCACGACCGCAAACTCGGCCGCGAGCAGCACGAGGCAGGCCGCGGCCGCAGCGAGCGTGCGAAGATCGAGGTCAACCTCGACATGCAGGGTGCCGTGATCGACCGCGAAAGGTTGAACCATCTTGCTCATCTTGAGCTCCGAAATTCAGCGCCGTCCCGCGCGGCGCGCGGGCGAGATCTCGGCTTGTGATGCGGCAGGCGTCTCGCACGCGGATTCGCAGGAAGCACCGAGCCCGCAACAGTTCTCGGTCAGATATGCGACTAGGCCGCGCATCGCACCGAAGTTCGCCGAGTAGATCAGCGACCGGCTTTCCCGGCGCTGCTCGATGAGGCCTGCGTGCATGAGCTGCTGAAGGTGGAACGAGAGCGTCGCAGCGGCGACGTGCAGCTCCTCGGCAATCGCGCCGGCCGCGAGCCCGGCAGGTCCTCGCTGGACAAGAAGCCGGAAAATGTCGAGCCGGGTCTCTTGCGCCAGCGCGCCGAGTGCCGCGAGTATTTGTTTGGTGTCCATCATGTGATTTCCTGATGCTTTTTCAGCCCTATCCCGGGAGCTGCGGTTCCTTTCATATTTCTAATTTCGTGGAAATATAGGCGGTAGCGCGGCGCATGTCAATCATATTTCCAGAAACGTAGAAATTTTTACGCTGGACGATGCGCCGGCAGCAGCAACGCCAGGCCCGAAGCGGAAATAGACGGCAATGGCTCGTTCGACCGTCACAACGCGTCGCTGCGGCAAGGCTACCGCGCGCGGCTCCGAGATCGGCGCTGATGGTTT
>Ga0335081_10002031_pt1 | contig 31928 bp, 29 predicted proteins | sample Lox_Sample_35_FD_206713 | JGI IMG/M metagenome (GOLD analysis project Ga0335081, IMG submission 206713) | Soil microbial communities from Loxahatchee National Wildlife Refuge, Florida, United States - Lox_Sample_3.5 | ecosystem: Environmental > Terrestrial > Soil > Wetlands | place: USA...
AGACGTAGGCCATGCCGAGATTGGTGGGCAGCGCCTTCAGCAGCGTCTGGCAGGCTTCCGATCCGCCCGCCGATGCGCCGATTCCCACCACCGGGAAAGTGGCCCGCGCGGGGCCTGGAGATTCCGTCTCAGCTTTTTTTGCCAGGGTTTTTGCGGACACCGCTTTCCTGTCGCTCATGGTATCGGTTCTCCGAAATGAGCAAACATGGCGGCGGGCTGGATCCTCCACGATAAGCGATCAGCTCATATTCTTGAACTTTACTCTTTTGCTGTGGGAGGGGCAGTGCCGCTTATGTTGCGCGCGAGCACCTGACAGGCCTCGAACATCGCGCGCACCGAATCCCGCATGTCTGTCAGCAGACGCCGATTGGCGTTGCGCAACGCTGCGGATTGTCGAATCCTTGCCCGCATGCCCTCCATGTCCTCCGCCCGAGCGGTGTAGGCGGTCTCTTTGGGCCGCTGCGACCACTGCATCTCCAGCCAGCGGTCCAGGTCTTCGCGCGTGGCGTGGACGATGCCTTTGACTTTCTCATTGGGACGCCGGACCGGCAATCCGAATTGCTGCTCCCATCGCTGCACCGTACGAACACCCTTCCCCAGATAACAAGCAATTTCCTTCCAGGATGTCAGGAGTTCGGTTTGCGGAGGAGTGACCGAGGCGGACATTTTGCTTTCCCCCCAAAAGCGTACCGGATCTACACACATAGTAGATGCGAGCAGGTTGCTTTGCAATAGTATTTCCAAACGCTTAGATTCTAATGCGCCAATGTACGCAGCCGGCACGCTGGCGCGAAATTCCGTTCGGCGCCGCTCGCCGGATGACCCCGCCCCTGCTGACAGCACCTGTCACAGCAGGCCTACTCGGACCTTGCGATCTGATGGCCGTGCACGGACCGTGGCGCAACTTGGCATTTGCGAGGTTCGCGCGATGGGAGACAATCCCAGGACTCCTGACTCCCAAAGAGGCCCGTCCTGCCCGATGGAGACCCACACGCCGCGTCTCATTTCAGCCGCACCTACGTGAGGGCAGAATCGCGTCTGCTCATTCAATCGGTCTGCAAGCACTGCGGTGCCGCCCGCCTGGTGTCGGTCCACGATGGCTCTTTGCAAGCCTGGGAGGACGGCCACGACTGCGCGCAGCACGGCCAGGCCGGAGAAGAACGCGCGTGATGCGATTTTTGCGGTTTCGCTACGCCGCCGGCGAGTCCCGGTGAACCACCTTCACGTGGTAGCCCGCCTTGGCCAGCCGCTTCTGCACATCTTCGGCGATCATCACTGAGCGATGCTTGCCGCCGGTGCATCCGAAGGCGATGGTCAGATAGCTCTTGCCTTCCTCGATGTAATGCGGGATGAGGTAAATCAGCAGCTCGGAGATGCGGCGGATAAATTCCCGCGTCTGCGGGAACGAGCGGATGTACTTCGCCACCGCGGGATGGCGTCCCGTGAACGGGCGGAACTTGGGAATGAAGTGCGGGTTGGGCAGGAAGCGCACATCGAAGACGAGGTCGGCGTCCTCCGGCACACCCTCGCGATAGCCGAAGCTCACGCACGAGATGAGGATGTTCCTTTCGCGATTGCCGCGCTGGAAGCGCTCGCTCAGCAACGCCCGCAGCTCGTGCACATTGAACTTGGTGGTATCGACCACCAGATCGGCCAGCGCCTTCACCGGCTGGAGGCGACGGCGCTCGGCGGCCAGTGACGCCTTCACCGACACATCGCGCCCCAGCGGATGCGGCCGCCGCGTCTCGCTATAGCGGCGCAGCAAGGCATCTTCATCGGCTTCCAGGAAGAGAATTGTCGTTTTCAGCAAGCGCCGCAAGGAAGACAAGATCTGTGGGAATTTGTCCAGGCGCGCGCCTTCGCGAATGTCGACGACCAGCGCGGCGCGCTGGATTTCCAGGCTGTCGACCACCAGCTCGGCGAATTTCGTGATCAGCCCAACCGGCAGATTGTCGACGCAGTAGTAGCCCAGGTCTTCGAAGGTCTTCAGCGCCGAGCCCTTGCCGGCGCCGCTGATGCCGGAGATGATTACGAGCTGGTGCTGGTCGTGACTGGGCGCGGATGGGGCTGCGGCTTCGGCCTTGCGGCGAACGCGTTTGGCGCCTGGTGTCATCTTCGAGGTTACCCGTGGCGCGAGAGTAGCAGAATTGATTCCCGGAGTCACCACCTGGCGGTCATCACGGGAGCCCTTTGTCGTCGTAGAGCAGCTCACCGTGATCGATGGATTTGAAGGGTTCCTTCAAATGTACTGCACAATCCTTGCCGATGCGCAGCAGGCGATCCGCTCGTCGGCTTCGCTGCGTAGGCTTTTTGGTCTTCTTGATCTTCCGAGAGTTCGCTGGTTTGCCCGTATTGCGAATGTGGACATCGTAACGCCGGTTGGCGTACAAGCAAACCATGACTATGCGTAACAGGATTATCAGGCTGGCGCCGCTTCTTTTTTCTACGCTCTGCGCCGTTGCCGTCGACTTCAGTTGGGACTGGCACAATCAGGAGGTCATCGGCCGCACGGACCCGGGCCTGGCCAACACTTCGAAGCTCACGGAGCCGGAGCGGGCCGCGCTGTTGCACGCGGTGGTCATGTGGCTGGAAAAGCCGATGCGCGACCGCGGCTACGATGACGAGCGCATTCGCGAGATCGCCTCCACCACGCGCCTGCGTTTCGTCGATCTGGGCGAGGGCAAGCCGGTGGTGTTGGCGACGTCGCTTGGCCTGGAAGGCGGCTGCGATGCGCTCGTCAATTGCCCCTTCTGGATCGTTCGGCACGCTAAGAGCGGCTACCTCTCCCTGCTCGACACGGTTGCGGCCAGCTACACGGTCCAGCCCACCAGCACAAACGGATACGCCGATCTCGTGGTCCTGCGCCACATCTCTCTTGGCGAGAGCAAGCTGACGCTCTACAAGTATGGCCGCGGCAAGTATGCCGATGCCGGCTGCTATACCGCGACTTGGCCCCGGCCCAAAGAGGGCCAGGTCCAGGACCCGGAGATCGCACCCTGCAAAGCTGACTCGCCAAAGTAGGACAGCCCAACACCGCGTCGGCCCAGCACCGCTCCTGCTATTGCGGTGGCGCTTGCGGCTGCGGTTGCGGCGCCATCGTCGGCCCCGGCCCTCCCGGACCCAGTGGCTGAAGGTGAGGCGTAGTCAACTGATTAGGCGCGCTCGCCGGGACCACTCCCGGCACATGCGGCTCATGCTTCACCTGCGCCGACTCCGCATCGTTTATGTCGATGCCCAGCCGCAAGAGCGTGTCGGCGGTGTAGAGATCGAGCTGCACCTTCGACTTCTCGTAATTGGTGGCAGCCGCCAAGACGTTGGACTCCGCCTGCGTCAGATTGCTGGAAGCCTGAAGTACCAACGTGCTGGTTGACGCGCCCATCACCAGCTTCTTCTGCTCTGCATCCAGCACCTCGGCGGCGTAGTCGCGGGCGGAGATAGCCGCTTGTAACGCCACCCAGTTCTGCTCCAGCGCGAATTGCGCCTGCCTCACCTGAAGCATGATGGTGTTCTCCGTCTGCTGCAAACTCATCTGCGCCTGGCGGTATTCCAGGTCGGAGCGTACCTGGTCAGCTTGCACCTGGCGATTGCGCAGCGGAATGTTGAGATTGACGCCAACCCCTTTGTCGGGGAAGCTGCTGTTGAATAGGTTGCTGAACGCGCTGCCATAGCTAACGGGAAATCCCGGAGCCGCGCAGCGCGTGGGATCGGTACACAGCGGATTGGGCGGGCCGGCCAAAGCGGATGCACCGTAGAACGCGTAGACATCGAGCGCGGGCAGCATGAGGTTGCGGATGGACTTGCGCGTCACTTCGCTGTTGGTCAGCGCCAGGCGCGCGGTGGCGATCTCCGGGCGCTTCTGCAAGGCTTCGGCAATCAGGTCCTCCACCGCAGGCACTTGGTATTGCTCCGTCGTATTGAGCGTGTCGGTGGGGACCACGGGCGCGACCGCGAGCATAGGGTCGGCCATGTTGCGCGTGATGGCGTTCTTCATCAGCAGTTGTTGCAACTGAAGGTTCACCTGGGCGGCGATGAGGTTTTGTCGGGCTGTGGCCACCGCGCTCTGCGACTGCACCACGGTCAGCGGCGCCAGCGTCCCCGCCGCCACCTGCTTTTGATTGTCGGACTGCGTCTTGTCGGCCAGATCGAGCGCGCGCTGTTGCACGGTCACATTCTCATAGGCGTTCACCAGGTCCCAGTAGATGTTCTGGATTTGCGATACCGTGGTGATGACCTGGTTGCGGAAGGTCACCTCGGTGATCTGCCGGTTGTTTCTGGCGATGCGGATGTAACGCAGATTGGGATCGAAGCCGAAGCCTTGTAACAGGTGTTGCCGAAGCTGGAAGCGAAAGCTTGGCGTCAGGCTCGGATTCAAGGTGTTGAATAGCGCGTTCGAGGAGTTGCGCGTGTTGTTGAAGGCGACGCTCATCAGCGTTCCTGTGGAGAAGCCCTGACTATAGGTGAAGTTTCCGGTGGTGGTGTTCTGGCGGAGTTCGTTGGTGCCGGTGATGATGGTGTTGGATTCGGGGATGCGGGCCCGCTCGAAGGCGAGCGTGCCAGTGATGGCCGGATCGAAGTTGTCGATCGGAGGTCCTTCACCCAGAGTGGAAGCGACGATACCCGAAACGCCGGCGCCGGCGCCGCCCACGCCGATAGTTGTCCCGCCGGCGCCGCCGCCAGTTGCGCCGGTAGTGGAGGACCCGGTGCCGCCCGCCGACGTGCTGCCCGTCGTGCCGCCCGGAGTGCCTTGCACCAGTCCGGCGTTCACGCCCAGCACGGCAGCCCCCGATGAGGTCCGCAGGATATCGGTGTCGGCGATGGACAGGTTATAGCGCTGAATGCCGATGTCCAGGTTGTCCACCAGCGCCATGGCCACGGCGTCGTTGAGCGACAGATACAGCTTGCCATCGCGGAGCATGCGGTCCACCCGCGGAGCGTTCGTCACATTCACCGGCGGAACTTCGCGCGGCGTGTAGATGACAAACGGATTCGGAAATTGCCGTTTGCCGCGGCTGTAGTCCTGTTCGGAGTAAGGATGAACGGTGTGCTGCGGCCCCGGCGCTTGTGGCAAGGGAGTGAGCACGGTGGCCGGGGTCGCGGTCTGCTGCGGCGGCGGTGGGGGCTGTTGCGGTGCTGCCTCCTGTGCGAAGGCGAAGGAAGATGCGCAGAGCAGCACCATCAACAACGGCGACAGCAGCTTTGCTGCCAGGGCTGAAGCGCGGCTTGAAGTTGAATTTAGCAGGCACATTCTATGCTTCTCCTCGAGAGCACGGGAACTCCGTGACACTCTTGTGTATCGCACTCTGAAGTCTTTGTCGTAATTTTCCGTTGCTTGCCGTGGTCGCAGGGGGATGGAAGTCGAGTTCAACGTCGTTGCTAGCAGAACGTTAGTATATCTGAGACGTTACGGGCACAACCCGGTGCTTTAGACACATTTCCACTGCTTAACAAATCAAAAGGCATGCCTCATCCATCAACTGCATTGAGGACGACTTGGCGCGAAACCTGAAAATCACGCTGGCCTATGACGGGGCGGAGTTTCACGGCTGGCAGGTGCAGCCGGGGCTGCCAACGGTCCAGGGCACGCTTGCCGAGTGCATCCTGCGCCTCACGGGAGAAGACGTCCTGCCGCAGGGCTCGGGCCGTACCGATGCCGGCGTCCACGCCCTCGGCCAGGTCGCATCCGTGCAACTGGAGAACCCGATGCCGGAGCGCAATCTCGTGGTCGCGCTCAACGACATACTTCCGGAATCCATCCGCATCAGTTCGGTCGAGGTGGCGCCGGAAAGTTTTCACGCGCGGCACTCCGCCAAGGCGAAGACCTATCGCTATCGCATCTACCGCGGCGATATCTGTCCGCCCTTCCTGGCCCGCTACGTCTGCCACGATCCTTATCCGATGAACGAAGAGGCGCTGATGCGCGCCTCCGCGCACATTGTCGGTACGCACGACTTCACCTCCTTTGCCGCCTCCGATCCGGATCGCAGCGCGCGTCTCGCCGAAATCGCGGACGATGACGACGCGTCCCGCTGTGGAAAGGCGACGAATGTCCGCACCATTCATTCCTCGCAATGGGTGCGCACCAGCGACGAATTGATCTACACTGTGCGAGGCGACGGATTTCTGCACCACATGGTACGCAATCTGGCCGGAACTTTTCTGCTCGTCGGCAAGGGTTCGCTGAAGATCGCGGACGTGCCCGCCATTCTGGAAGCCCGCAATCGCAGTGCCGCCGGACCCACGGCCGCCGCTTGCGGCCTATATCTGGTCAGCGTTGAGTACTAATCATGGCAAGCGAAGCTCAGGTCGTCGCAACCTCATCCATCGCCAGCGTCAACCCCGCCACCGGCGAAGTGCTGGGGGAGCTGGCGTGCGCCTCGCCGGAAGAGGTGCAGAGCGCGGTGTCGCGCGCCAAAGCCGCTCAGCCGCAGTGGCAGGCGACGCCGGTAAACGATCGCGTTGCCGTGCTGCGGCGATTCCAGCAGCTTCTGAGCGAGAAGCGCGACGAGGCAGCGAGCCTCATCTGTCGCGAGGCTGGAAAGCCCGCCGTCGAGGCGCTCGCGACCGAGGTCCTGGTCGTGCTCGACGCGGCGCAGTTCTGCATTCGCAACGCACATAGATTTCTGCGCGAGAAACCGCTGCCGCACGCCAACCTGGCCATGAAGACCAAGCGCGGCAAGCTGGTGCGCGAGCCGTACGGCGTGATCGGCATCATCGCTCCGTGGAACTATCCCTTCTCGACTCCCGCCATCGAGACGCTGGGCGCTCTGGTCACCGGCAATGCCGTGGTGCTGAAGCCGTCGGAATTCACGCCGCTGGTTGCGCTGGAACTGGAACGTCTGCTGTTGGCGGCGGGATTACCTCCCGACCTGATGCAGGTGGTGATCGGTGAAGGCCCAGCGGGCGCGGCGCTCACGCAATCGGCAATCGACAAGTTGATTTTCACTGGGAGCGTCGCCACCGGAAAACGCGTGGCTGAGGCCGCCGCGCGCCGCCTGCTGCCGGTGGTGCTGGAGCTGGGCGGCAAGGACCCAATGATCGTGCTCGACGATGCTGACTTGGAGGTCGCGACCAGCGGCGCTTTGTGGGGCGCGTTCATGAACGCCGGGCAGACGTGCCTCTCCGTCGAACGCTGCTATGTGCAGCGCAGCGTGTATGAGGCGTTCCTGCAAAAGTGTCGCGAGAAGATCGCGAAGCTGCGGGTCGGCAAGGGCATCGATTCCGAAGTTGAGATCGGGCCCATGATTCACCAGCGCCAGTTGAAGATCGTTGAGGAGCACGTGAACGATGCCCTGAATCGTGGCGCGCGCTTGCTCGCCGGCGGCAAACGGCTCACCGAACTGGGACCGAACTTTTACGCGCCGACGTTACTGGCGGACGTGATGAACGACATGCGCGTCATACAGGAAGAGACTTTCGGCCCGGTCTTGCCGGTCGCGCCCTTCGACAGCGATGAGGAAGCGATTCGGCTGGCCAACGACAGCGACTTCGGATTGGCGGCAAGCGTTTGGACAGGAAACCGCGGGCGCGGCGAGGCGATGGCGGCGCGAATCAAGGCGGGGACCGTCATGCTGAACGACATGATCTCCTGCTTCGGCATCGCCGAAGCGCCCCACGGCGGCTTCAAGCAGAGCGGCATCGGGCGCACCCACGGCGAGATGGGCCTACAGGAGATGGTGCAGGTGAAGTATGTGGACGTCGATCTGCTGCCGCGAATGCCGAAAGTGTGGTGGTTTGGCTACGGCAAACAGTATCAGCGGCAGATGGGCGGCTTCGTTGATCTGCTGTTCGCGCGCAAGTGGAGCGCGAAGCTGAAAGGTGCATTGAGTTCGGTGGGACTGCTGCGCCGAGGCAACCGGATCTGAGAGTCGCTATCACGCGGCCTTGTGATGGTCGCGGCTTTTCGTCGGCCGGACATTCCTTACGAGTATCGAAGCTGGGTGCCTGCCATATTGCGCTAAAGGCGGGAGCAGGCGATACTGCCAGCATGGCCGACGCGCAAGCAGAAGCTCCCCAGCTTCCTAAGCATAAAGTCAAACACAAGAAGCCGTTTCAGCGTGCCTGCAACGAACTGGACGAAAAGGGAAAAATCTGCGGCGGGCACTTGAAGCGCTGGTTCTACCTGGCCGATGTGCTGGAGCAGGCATGCGGCGATGTGCGGCAAGCCTTTGGGGACAAAGCGGAGATTTACCGCTGCGAACATTGCCGGACGCTGTATTTGCCCAGTGAGGAGGAGCCCTCGGGGCGCAACGTCGCGGGGTTGGGCAAACCGTCGGTGTTTGGGCTGACGCTGGGTGCAAAGGCGCCCGCAGAAAAGGGCGAGCAATAGGCGCGCCGTAGGCCATAATTGCCGGAGCCTTTGTGCGTGGCTTTGCATCTTTCAAGCAGCCGGTGAAAGTGGGGAAGCCGGCATCTGCCGCAATGGTGTGGGGTGATAACGATTGTCTGCCAACATCTCTGAACTGATCTACGACTGGAACACGATCTATGCCCGCCCGATGGTCCCGGCCGGCAAGGTGTTGCTGAACGACGAATCGCTGCGCGACGGCTTGCAGTCGCCTTCGGTGCGCGACCCTTCCATCGAAGAGAAGATCGAGATTCTTCACCTGATGGAAGCCGTCGGCATCAACATGCTCGACATCGGGCTGCCCGGCGCCGGCCCTCGCGCCCGCGCGCACTGCGAGGCCCTGGCGCGCGAAATTGGCCGCTCCAAGATGAAGATCAAACCCAACTGCGCGGCGCGCACGCATCAGAACGACATTCGCCCCATCGCCGAAATCGTGGAGGACACCGGCGTACCCATTGAGGCTGCGACCTTCATCGGCTCAAGCCCCATTCGCCGTTACACCGAAGATTGGAGCGACGATTTCCTGCTCCGTACCACTGAGAATGCGGTGAAGTATGCCGTGTCGTTGGGGCTGGACGTGATGTATGTGACCGAGGACACGACGCGCTGCGATCCCGCAACCATTCAGCGGCTGTACACCACGGCAATCCGCTATGGCGCGAAAGCTATCGTCATCTGCGACACCTGCGGCCACGCCACGCCCATGGGCGCGGTGGCGCTGATGCACTTCGTCATCAACGAAGTGGTGAAGCCCTCCGGCGAGAACATTCGCGTCGAGTGGCACGGACACTGCGATCGCGGCTTGGCCGTGGCCAATTCCATCGCCGCCCTGGTAGCCGGCGCTGAAGTGGTCCATGCCACGGCGTGCGGTATTGGAGAGCGCGTCGGCAACACGCAAATGGACCAGATGCTGGTGAACCTGAAGCTGCTCGGCATCGAGCCGTGGAAGAGTCAGGACCTGACTAAGCTGAAGAAATACTGTGAAGCTGTCGCCAAGGCGACGGGCGTTCCGATCCCGAAGAATTATCCCGTGGTGGGCGACGATGCCTTTCGCACCGGCACCGGCGTTCATGCCGCCGCGGTCATCAAGGCCTACCGCAAGCACGACACCATGCTGGCCAACAGCATCTACTCCGGCGTTCCCTCGCACCACTTCGGCATGGAGCAGATCATCGAAGTGGGGCCGATGAGCGGCAAGTCGAATGTGCAATTCTGGCTGGAGCGCCACGGCATGGCGGAGAACGAGGACCTGGTCGATCGCATCTACCAGTGCGCCAAAGAGTCCGACCACACCCTCAGCGATGCCGAGATCATGGAGTGTGTGCACGCCGGCAATGGCGTGCGATCCAGGCTGGCGTCCTAGCTACTAATTCCAACCAGTTTTGATTCCTTCGCGGCGTAGTGTGACTCGACGTAGTCGTTGAGGATCTGGATGAACTCGGCGACGATGTGATCGCCCTTCAGCGTCAGCATCAGGCGGCCATCGACGTACACCGGCGCTTTAGGTTCCTCGAAGGTGCCCGGCAGCGAGATGCCGATGTTGGAATGCTTCGATTCGCCCGGCCCGTTCACGATGCAGCCCATCACCGCAACCTTCATCTCTTCCACGCCGGAGTAGCGCGTCTTCCACACCGGCATCTGCTCGCGCAGGTAGGCCTGGATCTGCTCGGCCATCTCCTGAAAGAAGGTACTGGTGGTGCGGCCGCAGCCGGGGCAGGCGGTGACTTGCGGAGTGAAGCTGCGAATGCCCATCGATTGCAGGATCTGCTGCGCGACCGTGACCTCTTCGGTGCGGTCGCCGTTGGGCGCGGGCGTGAGCGAGACACGAATCGTGTCGCCGATGCCTTCCTGCATGAGCACGCCCAGCGCGGCGGTCGAGCTGACGATGCCCTTCGCGCCCATACCGGCTTCGGTGAGGCCGAGGTGCAGCGGGTACTCGCAACGGCGCGCCAGGTCGCGGTAGACATCGATGAGGTCCTGCACGCCGCTGACCTTCGCGCTCAAAATAATTTGCTCGCGCTTCATGCCGTAGGTGACGGCCAGCTCGGCCGAGCGCAGCGCGCTTTGCACCATGGCTTCCATGGTCACATCGCGCGCGTCCTTCGGCTCGTCGAGCTTCGAGTTCTCGTCCATCAGCCGCGTCAGCAGCGCCTGGTCGAGCGAGCCCCAGTTGACGCCAATGCGCACCGGCTTGTCGTTCTCGATGGCGACGTCGATCATGGCGCGAAAATTGTTATCGTCCTTCTTGCCGATGGAGACGTTGCCGGGATTGATGCGGTACTTGGCCAGCGTCCGCGCGCACGCGGGATATTTCTTCAGCAGGATGTGCCCGTTGTAGTGGAAGTCGCCGATGATGGGCACGGGCACGCCCAGGCGGTCGAGCCCATCGACAATGTGCGGCACGGCCTTGGCTGCGTCGTCATTGTTGACGGTGACGCGCACCAGCTCGGAGCCGGCGCGGGCCAGCGCCATCGACTGGCGGATGGTGCCGTCGATGTCGGCGGTGTCGGTGTTGGTCATTGACTGCACCACGATTGGTGCATCGCTGCCAACGCGCACGCCGCCAACCACGGCCGTAAAGGTTTTTCTGCGCTTGATCTGGGCCATAGAGAGGTACACAAAAAGTCTAACACGGAGGTAGAGCTGGCCTTTAGGCGAGCGTCAAAGCGCCTTGTATTGCTTCCGAGCCGGCTTCAGCCGGCGGCACAGAGCGCATTCCACGTTTTTTCGGGTCCTGGGCCAATCGTTGAAAATCGACTTATCTGCCGTCCCTGCCGGGACTCGCGGTTCTTAAAATGTCGGCTACCCAGGACGTTGTCTCGGGCTAAGCTGAGGCGTCCCGCATCTGGACGGGAGCGTTTGCGCTCACGCCTCATCTCCCTGCTTGACGAGTTGCCGTAGGTATTTAACTTTCTTGCGCACGTAACCGGCGTAGATCACATTCAGCCGCCAGCACAGCGCGCCGTGGAGGACTCCTCCGCGTACAATCTGCCGGTAGAAAAATGTCCAGAGCGGAGTCAGGAGTTCATTCAGCAGACTTCTGCGCCACGCGGTGTTTTCATGCTCCACGTAGTGTTGGGCGCTGAGGCGCGCGTAGCGGTCCATGGTGTGGGCAAACTGCTGCACGTCCTTATAGGCGTAGTGCAGCATATCCTTCTTCAGTTGCCGAACTTTGCCTTCTACCTTGATTGACTCGTGAATGATGCGGGGACTAAACCGGCCCTTGCCTTTGCGAATCAGGCGCAATTGCGCGTCGGGATAGAAGCCGCCGCCCCGCACCGGCTGGTCGCCGATGAATAAGACGCGCGGGATTTTGAAGCCGGCGATGTCGTCCGGCACGCCGCGCCTCATCAGTTCGCGAATTTCCACAGCCAGCGCGGGCGTCAGCACTTCATCGGCGTCGAGGCTGAGGGCCCACTCGCCCGTCGCCAGCTCGATGGCCTTGTTCTTCTGCTCGGCATACCCCAGCCACTCCTGGTGATAGAAGCGCACGCCGAAGCTCTTGGCGATCTCCCCGGTGTGGTCGGTGGAGCCGCTGTCGAGGAAGACAACTTCGTCGGCGATCTCTGCGACCGCCGTGAGCACGTCAGCAATGGTGCGCTCCTCGTCCTGCGCGACGATGGTGACGGAAAGCGGCGGGCCGCCGGTTTTGCTGGCGTTTTGTGGCTGGTCCCCCCTTTTGTCATCCGGAGCGGAGCCCGCCTCGGCGGGCGAAGTCGAGGGACCTGCTGTCTTCAGAGCGCGGCGATCGCCGTACTCAGGCGGCATAGCTCTTGCGCCCCACCAGGCCTTTGAAGAACGAGCTGACCTCGTGCCGCAGCCGCTCCTTGCGCATGTAGCGGTCGCTCTTCACCCAGTTCATTTGCAGGCTCATGCGTTTGCCTGCGAATGGCTTGTGCCCGTGCCAGGAGCGATCGCTGCGTTTGAAGACGATGAGGCTGCCCATGGTGGGTGGAACTTCGGCGACCAAGTCCTCCAGGTTTTTCGACCGCAACAGGCGCAGGCGGCCACCGCTGCTCTCCCACTCGGGATTCAAGTACAACAGCACCGTGATGATCTTGTCCTTTGAGTCGGTGTGGATTTGCCCATCGGAGTCATCGCACTGGCCGCGCACGGTCAGCATCGTCGGGTATTGGCTCAGGTCCATGGAGAACCTGGCGCTCACCGCATCCGCAAAATCCTTGTCTAGCAGCTCATCGGTGAGTTGTCGGAAGGCCGGTCCATAGCTCAGCCGCGAGAGCGGGAAACTGCCGGAACGATCGATGGCCGGAAAATCCTGCACCAGGGCCCGCTTGCAGCCGGGCAGTAGGAAGTCGTCGACGACGAGATACTCGAAGGGTTCGGAATGGAATTCCGCGGCAGCGAGTTTGGCGAGGTGCAACATTCTATTGACCGGCTGGAAAAGCAGATCCCTCGCGGGCTAAAGCCCGCTCGTGATGACAACATCATTTTCCGCAGCGCGATTTTCCCCTGCGCCGCTAACCTGGGAAATCATCCCGGCCTCGCTGATGCCATCCACCAACGCCTGAAACACTTCCTCGGGCCGCACCCGCTTCATGCATTCATCCGTGCCCAGGGGGCAGGTACGCTTATGACACGGCTGGCAGGCCAACTCACCCTCGGTCGAAAACAACTTAATATGCGGGCTGCCGATGGGCGGCGTCCTGCGATAGCCGGTCGGCCCGTAGATCCCGATGAGCACGGGCACCTGCATCGCCCCGGCGATGTGTAGCGGAGCGCTGTCCGACCCGACGGCGGCATGCACACGCTGGTAGAGAGCGTACATCTCCGGTATCGGCAGCTTGCCGAACAAGTTGCAAACCCGACCCGCAAGCTGCGAGGGCGAAAAGCCGCTGAAAATGCGCGCGCCAACCGGGGCATCGGCTGCCGAGCCCTGCAAAATCAGATTGAGCTCTGTCTCCGCCAGCAAGCGCGAGATCAACGCAACCCAGTACTCCTCCGGCCAATGCTTGCTGACCCACTGCGTCGCCGGAGCCATTGCGACCAGCGGCGCATCGCTTGTGAAGGCCCCGTCCAGCAACTGTGCGACTCGCTGCCGCGCGGCCTCGGTCACGCGCGGCGGCTCGATGGTGTGGCGGACATCGGCCGCGCCGATGCTATGGGCCAGATCGGCCATGTGTTGCAGATGACAGACTGCCGGATCGAAGTATTGCTTGCGATCCAGGTAGCGCTCGGTGTAGAAGAGGCCGCTGAACTCGCGCCCGTGCTTGAAGCCGATGCGGCGCTTGATGCCCGCCGCATAGGGTAGCAGCGCCGTCTTGAACAGCCCCTGAGCGTCAATGGAAACGTCGTAACGGACCGCCCGGACTTCGTCAACAAAGGCCTCGAATTCGCGCGCGGCGAGCGACCACTTTGCCGGGTCCCACAGAGCGCGCATCCAGCTACGGCGGGAGCAGCGATGAATGTAGTCAAGCGCGGGATGACCTTCGATGGCCGGCGCCAGCTCAGTGTCGATGGCCCAGCCGATCTTGGCTTGGGGGAAGCCGTCGCGCAGCATGGTCAGGATCGGCAATGTCTGAATGACATCGCCCAATGCGCTGAATCGCACCAGGAGGATTTTGCCCGGTATCGCCATGCGAACCATCAAAAAGTGTAGCACGCAGCGCCGGACCTCCTGCGGGAGGGAGGCTGCTCCTAAGGCAGAAATTTGGAACCTGAAACCCCAAAACATGGAACCCCATTAAGGGAACACGACATCTCATTAGACGGTGTTCTAGCCGGAGTGGACTTTGCGTCCCAAGGGGACGACAATAAGATCAGTGACCGGCAACAATTGGCGCCGATTGGGGTTTGATGGCTTGGGCCGAAGTGTATTCCGGCCAAGAAGGTGTTACATCATGCGTTCGGCAATGCGTCTTTTCTCGGTCGGCGTGCTCGCGCTCACACTGGTTCCGTTCAGTTTCTCCCAGAACCAGAGTTCGTCTTCTTCAAGCGGGCAGAGTTCGTCCTCCAATGATTCAGGCGGGCAGAGCTCGTCCTCCAATGACCAGTACGCCCCCGAGAAGCCGGACAAGAACCCCCCCTCACCGGACGCGATGAAGAACATCGATGCCATCGGCAATCGCAATGTAGGTTGCAATAAGGGCCTGGGCAACTGGTACTCGCTGGACAAGCAGGTGGCCATGGGCCGCCAGTATGCGCAGCAGGTGGAGCATAGCGCCAAGCTGGTCACGGACCCGGTAGTCACGGAGTACATCAACCGCCTCGGCCAGAACCTGGTGCGCAACTCCGATGCCAAGGTGCCCTTCACCATCAAAGTGATCGACACCGATGAGCTCAACGCTTTTGCTTTGCCCGGCGGCTTCTTCTACGTGAATTCCGGCCTTATCCTAGCCGCCGACAACGAAGCGGAACTGGCGGGCGTGATGGCGCACGAGATCGGGCATGTTGCCGCCTGCCACGTGGCGCGCGAGCAGACCCGCGGCAACATCGTCAACCTGGCCAGCATTCCGCTGATCTTCCTTCCGGTAGGCTGGGGAATTTATGAGGCCGAGCAGGCGGCGCTGGGTGTCGGCGTGCCGGTGGCCTTCATGAAGTTCTCGCGCACCTTCGAGGCGCAGGCCGATTTCCTGGGCATGGAATACATGTATAAGGCGGGATACGACCCACAGTCGTTCATCTCGTTCTTCGAGAAGGTGGAGGCGCAGGAGAAGAAAAAGCCGGGCTTCGTCGCCAAGGCATTCGAGTCGCACCCGATGACCCCTGACCGCGTGGCAGCCGCACAAAACGAGCTCAAGACTGTGCTGCCGCCGCGTCCCGAGTACATCGTCAACACCTCCGAATTCGACGACGTGAAGGCGCGCCTGGCATCGCTGGAGAACCGGCACAGAGTGCTAAACGATAAGGACAAGGATCGTCCCACCTTGCGGCGCGCGACCGCGGACCATCCTGCGCAGGACAGTGGCAGTGGCAGCGGCAGCGGCAGCGGCTCCGGCAGCCAGTCCGGCGACGATCGCCCGACGCTGAAGCGTAACGACGGTTCCAATTCGCGGTCGTTCAACTAAGTCGCATGGAAAAATTCCGTTGAAGGCCTCCTCCATCGGAGGCCCTTATCTTGTTCGCCAAACCGCGAGAGTGGTTGCACAAGCGGCGCATTCGCGCGACAATGCCTCAGCTTGCCGCGCGTCCTGATACCGTATTTTTCGCGCGAGAGATAAAAACCCAGCTCACGAAGAGGGCCCTCATGATTCCGCAGTTGCAGCGGGAAACGCCTGTCGCTTCTCCTGAGACCACACCCCAGTGGTCATTGGCGGCGCGCACCGGTTTCCGCTTCATCTTTTCCTATTTCGTTATCTATTTGGGACCGGGCGCGGTTGGGGCGCTGGGAGTGCGCGACCAGGGCAGCAGCAATCCCTACCGCGGCCTTTGGGCCTCGATATGGCACAACGTCGTACCGTGGGTCGGGACGAATGTCCTGCACCTCAAGGGCGATTTCCGCGAGGTCCTGAACGGCAGTGGGGACGAGCTCTACGATTACGTTTTGGTGTTTTGTGTTTTCGTGCTGGCCATTGTGGTCACGGCGGTATGGTCGTGGCTGGACCGGAAGCGTCTTAATTACGAACGTCTGCATGCATGGCTGCGCATGGGGATGCGGCTGGCGGTGGCCGGTCCCATGATCGGCTATGGCGTGGCCAAGTTGTTCCAGGCGCAGTTTCCCGAGCCGCCGCTGGCCAGGCTGATCGATCCGCTGGGGCAAATGTCGCCCATGGGCCTGCTGTGGACGTTCATGGGGTTGTCGCGGGCCTACAGTTTCTTTGGCGGGTTCGGGGAAGTGCTGGCTGGAGTGCTGCTGCTGGTACCGCGGCTTACCGCGCTGGGATCGCTCGTCATGCTGGGCGTCATGGGCAACGTGCTCATGCTGAACTTGTGCTACGACGTTCCGCGGAAGATCTTTTCCATCCACCTCATCCTGATCGGCACTTTCCTGCTGCTGCCCGACCTTCGCCGTCTGGCCAACGTATTCATCTTCAATCGTACAGCGGAGCCCGTCCGCGAAGCTCCCCTGTTCGACAGCAAGGGTTGGAATACTGTCGCGCTGTATTCTCAACTCGCGTTCGGCGTGTTTCTCATCGCTATGGCGTACTCGCAGGCGCGCTTCGATGAAGTGAGGGCGGCGAGACATCTCGGGCCGGCGCTGCGCGGCGTCTGGTTCGTCGACGAGTTCACCCTGGACAATGTGCCGCATCTGGCTCTGGTCACGGACCAGCAACGTTGGCACAACGTCGTCTTCGACGGCCCTACTCTGCTGAGCATTCAGATGATGGATGGAACGCTGCAACAGTACAACCTGCGGTTGGACGAGGCGCATAACAACCTCACTTTTTCCGAGCTGGGCGGCACGCATCGCAAGGCGACACTTAGCTTCGACAATTCGCAGCCCGACCGCATGACCATGACGGGCGAGCTGGACGACCGGCCGATCACGGCGCATCTGCGCAAATGGGACATGTCCGATCCCAACAAGTTCCTGCTCCTCAACCGGGGCTTTCATTGGGTGAATCCCTATGCGTACCGGCGATAGGGTTTGAACCGGAAGACTGTGATGCCATCCAAACCCCGCAAGCCAAAACCGTTTCGCGCGACGTCGGCAGTGAAGGCTGCGGCCCGCGCCCAGGTTGGTACTCCGCCTCCCACGCGGGCTGAGCCCGCCGACAAGAAACTGAAGGTCAGGAGGGGAAAGCACAAGCCTACGCTCGAAAAGCTGCTGCGCGACGCGAACGAGTAGCCGGCAGAGGTTGGAACACAGTGGGGTAGAGCACACCTTTTCATTTCGGACGAAAAACCGGATGTAAGTCGTTGAATGTTCGTTTGTCGAAATGACCGAAATTACCAACTTGGTTCCTTTTTCAGCAGCCTGTAAAGTCGTGCCCTGATACAAATCTGAAAGACCCATAACGGAGACGACCTTGCCACGCACGCCAACCCAAGCCGAGCGGTCGCGCGACGGCGCCACCGAAGCCCGCGAGCGGCAGCGCACCGGCCGCATCCTTGCCGCCGACGATCAGCCCCACATTCTGGAAGCGCTGGAGCTGCTGTTGCGTCCGGCGGGCTTCGAGGTGGACACGGCAAAATCTCCGGCCGCAGTCCGCGAATCGCTGGCCAGCGAGTTCTACGACGCCATCCTCATCGACCTGAACTACACCCGCGACACGACCTCAGGCCAGGAAGGTCTCGACCTGCTGTCCGAGATTGTTGCGCTCGACAGCAGCATGCCCGTCGTCGTGATGACCGCGTGGGGCAATGTGGGATTGGCGGTGGAAGCCATGCGGCGCGGCGCGCGCGACTTCATCCAGAAGCCGTGGGAGAACGAGCGTCTGCTGGCGATTCTGCGCACGCAGGTGGAGCTGCATCGCGCCCTCCAGCGCACCCAACAACTCGAAGCCGAAGCTCGGCTGCTGCGCGCCGAGGGCCGCCCGGAATTCATCGCCACTGCTCCCGCCATGCAGCCGGTGTTACAAACCATCGCGCGCATCGGGCCCTCCGACGCCAATGTGCTCGTCACTGGCGAGCACGGCACGGGCAAGGAAGTAGTCGCGCAGACGTTGCACGCTTTGTCGCCGCGCGCCTCCATGCCGCTGGTCGCGGTCAACACGGGTGCTCTGCCCGAAGGGACCTTCGAGAGCGAACTCTTCGGCCACGTGAAGGGCGCATTCACCGACGCCCGCATGGACCGCATTGGACGTTTCGAACTGGCCGACAACGGGACCATCTTCCTCGATGAGATCGGCAACGTGCCCATTCGCCAGCAGGCGAAGCTGCTGCGCGTGCTGGAGACGGGCGAGATCGAGCGCGTGGGCTCGTCGCGCACCAAGCACATCAACGTTCGCGTGATTTCGGCGACCAACACCAGCCTTCAGGAAGCCATCGCCGCCGGAAACTTCCGCGAAGACCTGCTGTTTCGCCTGAATACCGTTGAGATCCACGTGCCCGCCTTACGCGAACGGCGCGAGGACATCCCCGCGCTTGCCGCGCACTTTCGCAAGCGCTATGCTGCGCGGTATCGTGCTCCGGTGACGGGCTTCACCGCGCCCGCTCTGCAAGCCATGATGCAGTACGGCTGGCCGGGCAATGTGCGCGAGCTGGAGCATACGCTGGAGCGCGCTGTGCTCATGTGCCAGGGCGAAGAAATTCAGGTGTCGGACCTCGGGCTGAATGTGCAGCAGCGCTCGCAAGGCCTCAATCTGGAAGAGCTCAGCATCGAAGAGGTCGAGGGTATCCTGGTGCGCAAGGCGCTTCAGCGCTTCCACGGCAATGTGAGCCAGGCGGCGGAGGCCCTCGGCTTGAGCCGCGGCGCCCTCTATCGCCGGATGGAACGTTATGGAATCTAGTTCCGGGATTGACCCTGGGCCTCCAGTCCGCTCGGGCGCAAGGCCGGCGCTCGCCGACGATTCCGGGCTGGTCCGTTTATCGAGCCCAAAGTCAACTGCCGACGGCCATCAGCATTCCAGTAAAACAATTGCGCACCGCAGCAGCCGACGCTCCAAGCTGCTCTACGAGAAACGCATCACCCTCTTCGCGATCCTCGCCGCCCTGCCCGGCATCGCCTTCGGCACAGCGCTCATCTGGACCCGCCCCTGGACGCAAGACGTAAAGATCTCGCTCACTGCGCTGGAATTCTTTCTCTGGCTGGTGTTGACGCTGGCGCTGCATGAGCAAACCGTGCGTCCGCTGCAAACGTTAAGCAATGTTGTGGGAGCGCTGCGCGAAGAAGATTATTCGTTTCGCGCGCGCGGGGCCGCTCCCAACGACGCCATGGGCGAGTTGGCGCTGGAGATCAATGCGCTGGCCGACATCCTGACAGACCAGCGGCTCCAGTCGATTGAGGCCACGGCGCTGCTTCGCCGCGTGGTTGAGGAAATCGACGCGCCGCTGTTTACCTTCGACCCCGACCACGTCCTACGGCTGGTGAACGCGGCCGGCGAGCGGCTGCTTCAGCAACCCGCCGCGCGCCTGCTGGGCAAGACGGCCAACGAGCTGGAACTGAACGCCTGCTTCGAGGCCATGAACGAAACGCTGGTCGCGTTGCCGTACTCCGCGCCGAACGCGCGCTGGATGCTGCGTAAGAGTTCCTTCCGGCAGAACGGCGTTCCGCATACGCTGATGGTGCTCTCCGATGTGAGCCGCGCCCTGCGCGAGGAAGAGCGCAGCGCCTGGCAGAAGCTGATCCGCGTGCTCGGCCATGAACTGAACAATTCGCTGGCGCCTATCATCTCGATTGCCGGCAGCTTGTCGTCGCGCTTGCCGCTGCCGGAGCTGCCAGACGCGCAAAACGCCGACTTCCAGCGCGGGCTGGGCATCATCGAGGCGCGCACCGCTTCGCTGCATCGCTTCCTCCAGTCCTACCGCAGACTGGCGCAAATGCCCTCGCCGACGCTACAGCCGGTCGAGATACGGCCGCTGGTCGAACGCGTCGCGGCGCTCGAGACCCGCCTGCCGGTCGAGATATTGCCCGGCGCCGATCTTATCCTGATGATCGATCCCGATCTGGTCGAGCAGATGCTCATCAATCTGGTGCGCAACGCGGTCGATGCCGCGCTGGAGCAAGCTCAATCGCCACAGGCAGGCGATCCGCCCAAGGTGACAGTGCGATGGCAGCAACCCAACGGTAAGGTCGTCGTCATGGTGGAAGACAACGGCATCGGGCTGCTCAATCCCAGCAATGCGTTCGTGCCGTTCTACACGACGAAGCCGGGGGGCTCGGGCATCGGGCTAGTGCTTTCGCAGCAGATCGCCGAAGCGCACGGGGGCTCGATCGAACTGGCCAACCGGCCCGACGCGAGAGGTTGCCGGGTGAAGGTGACGCTGCCGTATCGGCACGGGTGACGTCGCTGCTGACGGCCCGTCAGGGGTCACACTGCTTCGTCAGGTCCTTCACGGTCTTCACTTCAAGGGCGGGCAGCTCTTCTGCCGTCGATGCGGCGCGCGTCACGGTAGTGTCGAGTGTTCGCACCGTAGGCTTACCCCCGATTTCAACTTCGTGCCCAACATAACGGCTGAGCCGCGCGGTGTTGCCGGTGAGGTCCGTGACCGTGCCATCCTTGGCGGTGACGGTGTAATGACCACCAGAGCTTCGCAGACAGCCATCGACGGTGCTTGGACCGGAAGGCGGCAGCCAGATATCGGCTCCGGGATGGCCTTCTTGCGCCTGCAAGCAAAGCGCAAACGCGAGCAGCACGAATGCCAGCAGTATCGTTTTTCGCATATGAGACTCAATTGGGGTGATGCGTCGAGGTGAGGAGAAGTTGCGCGAATTGTGCGGAGACGGATGAAGCGGATTTCGCGGAATTGGCTGGTCTTTCAGAGGATGCAGCAGGATTCTCGAACACGCCAAGCCCCTGGACTCTAGCTCTGTTGCTTCGCGCTGTTCCTTCCCTTTACTATCGCCCTGCGTGCCCTTGCCCAAAGAAAATCCTGATCGCATCGTCTCGGCGGTGCCGCTCGACGACGACTCCTCCTTCGAACTCAAGCTGCGGCCGCAGCGGTTGCGCGAGTTTATCGGCCAGCAGAAGGTCAAGGACAACCTCGACGTCGCCATTCAGGCGGCCAAATCCCGCGGGGAGGCGCTGGACCACGTTCTGCTCTACGGGCCGCCGGGCCTGGGCAAGACGACGCTGGCCAACATCATTGCTAACGAGCTGGGCGTCGCTTTTCAGCAAACCTCCGGGCCAACACTACAGATCAAGGGCGACCTGACGGCGATCCTCACCAACCTGCGCGACCGGCAGGTGCTCTTCATCGACGAAGTGCACCGCCTCCAGCCGGCGCTGGAAGAACTGCTCTACTCCGCGCTCGAGGACTACAAGCTCGACATCATCATCGGGCAAGGGCCGTCGGCGCGGACGCACACCATCGACGTGAGGCCGTTCACCTTCATCGGGGCGACCACGCGCGCCGGGCTGTTGTCGGCGCCCCTGCGCTCGCGCTTCGGCATCGTGCTGCGCCTGGAGTTCTACACTCACGAAGACTTGAAGATCATCATCAAACGCTCGGCGGAAATTCTTGCGGTCGAGATCGACGAGACCGGCGCCATGGAGATCGCCACCCGCTGCCGGGGCACGCCGCGTATCGCCAACCGCCTGTTGCGGCGCGTGCGCGACTACGCCCAGGTTCGCGGGGCAGGGAAGATCGACAAGCCCACGGCACAGGCTGCGTTGGAAATGCTCGAGGTCGATCGCTACGGCTTCGACGAGATCGACCGCAAGCTGCTGCTCACCATTATCGAGAAGTATCAGGGCGGCCCGGTGGGTTTGAATACGCTGGCGGCGTCGCTCGCCGAAGAGCCCGACGCGATCGAAGAGATCTACGAGCCGTTCCTCATGCAGATCGGTTTTTTGGATCGCACTCAACGCGGACGAGTCGCCACGCATCTCGCGTATGAGCATTTTGGGGTGAAGCGGCCGCGGGCGGATCGCAGCGGGCAGGAAACGCTGTTCTGACGGACGATGGAAACTCGACTCCCGCGTCCAAGTGGCACTCTTGCGCGTCTAACGATAAGCTATCCAAGCAAGGAGAACTATGCCGCAACTGATGCGAACGTCCAATCCCGCCCTGAGTGGCGACGCCTTCCGCACTGGCGAGGCCGCCTACGGCGAAGGCATGACTATCTCTGGCGCGGTCAACAAGACCGGCCTGCTGGTGATTCTGTGCGTCCTTTCGGCGGCGTGGACCTGGAACCGCTTCTTCGGCGCGCCACCTGAGGAGGCGGCGCAAACGATTGGGCTGCCCATCATGGCGGGCGGCATAGGCGGCTTCATCGTCGCCATGGTCACCATCTTCAAGAAGGAATGGTCGGCGGTCACCGCGCCCATCTATGCGCTGCTGGAAGGTCTGGTCCTGGGCGGGGTCTCGGCCATACTGGAGCTCCGCTTCCACGGCATCGCCATTCAAGCTGTTGGGCTGACTCTCGGCGTGCTCATTGCCATGCTGCTGGCTTATCGCTCCGGTCTCATCAAGGTGACGGATAAGCTGCGGCTCGGCATTGTGGCCGCAACCGGCGGCATCGCCGTCTTCTACTTCCTGCAATTTATCCTGGGATTCTTCGGCGTGCACTTCACGACGATCAATGGCGCGACGCCGATCGGCATCGGCTTCAGCATCGTGGTGGTGATCGTCGCCGCGTTGAATCTGGTGCTCGACTTCGACCTGATCGAGAACGGCGCGCGCTACGGCGCGCCAAAGTACATGGAGTGGTACAGCGCCTTTGCGCTGATGATCACGCTGGTGTGGCTGTATTTCGAGATTCTACGGCTGCTGTCGAAGATGCGCAGCCGGCAGTGAGACGAAGCGGTGCGTTTCGACTCTGCTCAAGAGAACCTTCAGTGGAGGCTGATTCAGTCCCGCTTCGCGGGACTGACTACGGCGCCCCAATTGTGTAATGCGCACTGTGAGGCTCTCCGTCTATCGTTCTGCCGCACAACGCAGGCCTGAAGGGTCTGCTCTGCGTCAGTGCCTAAAATGCCGCACCCCGGTCAGCACCATCGCCAATCCGAGCCGGTTCGCCGCGTCGATCACTTCCTGATCGCGCACTGAGCCGCCGGGCTGGATAATAGCCGTGGCTCCCGCTTTCGCGATTTCCTCCACGCCGTCGGCAAAGGGAAAGAATGCATCCGAGGCGGCGACCGAGCCCTTGATTCCCAGTACCGATTTCATGGCGCCAATCTTCGCCGAGTCCACGCGGCTCATCTGGCCCGCGCCCACGCCCGTGGTCTGGCCATCGCGGGCGTAGAGAATCGCATTCGACTTGACGTGCTTGCAAACCTTCCACGCGAACAGCAGGTCGCGCATCTCTTGCTCCGTAGGCTTGCGCTCGCTGACGGTCTTTAGATCAGCTTCGTTCAACGGACGCACGTCGTTATCCTGTAGCAGCACACCGCCGGAGACGTTCTTCAGCACCCACTTCTGCTCCAGGGGGACAACTTCCAGCAGGCGCAGATTCTTCTTACCCGAGAAAATTCTGCGCGCCTCCTCGTCGAATCTCGGCGCGGCAATCGCCTCCACGAACAGCTTCGCCATCTCGGTTGCCGTCTCGCGATCGATGGGGCGGTTCACACCGATCACGCCGCCGTAGGCCGACACCGGATCGCACTCCAATGCGCGCTTGTATGCCTCCGCCAGCGTGCTTGCGACAGCCGTGCCGCACGGGTTGGTGTGCTTGATGATCGCGCACACTGGCTCCTCAAACTCCTGCGCTAGGTCCCACGCCGACTGCAAATCGACGATGTTGTTATAGCTGAGTTCCTTGCCCTGAAGCTGCTTGCCATTGGCGACGCCGTTGCCCGAGCCGTCGGAATACAGCGCCGCTTTCTGGTGCGGGTTCTCGCCATAACGAAGATCGAAGGCCTTGCGGAAGCTGAGCCGCAGCGTCTCGGGAAATCCGGCAGCTCCCAGTTCGAATTGTCCGCCCTCCGCTTCCGGGGCGGCGATTCGCTCCAGGGTCGACGCAATGGCTGAATCATAAGCCGCTGTCGTCGCAAACGCCTGCTGCGCCAGCCGCCACTTGGTCTTCAGCGACAGCGAGCCGCCGCTGCTCTCCATCTCCTGCGCGATGGCGTCATAGTCCGAAGGCGAGGTCACGATCGCCACGTCTTGAAAATTCTTGGCGGCCGACCGCACCATGGAAGGCCCGCCAATGTCGATGTTCTCGATGATGTCTTCGAACTCCACGCCAGGTCTGCCGGCGGTCTTCTCGAAGGCGTAGAGGTTCACCACCACCATGTCGATGGGCTGGATGCCGTGCTCGCTCACCGCCGCGCGATGTTCTGGCTTGCTGCGCACGTGCAGGATTCCGCCATGCACCTTGGGGTGAAGGGTCTTCACCCGGCCATCCAGCATCTCGGGAAAGCCGGTGAGGTCGGAGATGTCTCGCACCGGGATGCCGGAATCGCGCAGCAGCTTGGCTGTGCCGCCGGTAGAAACCAGCTCCACTCCCAACCCGGCCAGGCGGCGGGCAAAGTCCACCAGGCCGGTTTTGTCGGTGACGCTCAAGATTGCTCGTTCAATTCTTGCCATTGGATTTGTATAGGTTAGCCGACGCCCATAAGCAGGGCAGACGGAACTCTCCAGCATAACGCATCCCTAACCCGCTCTCTTCCGCATCTAAGTTCAACGGATGACGCAGAATCGCATTCCCATCGTTATCGCGGACGACCACGCCGTGCTGCGCGAGTCGCTCACCGCATTGCTGCAATCGCAACCCGACTTTGAAGTGGTGGGAGCTGCCGCCAACGGCGAAGAGGCGGTGCAACTGGTGCAGCAACACGCGCCGCAGGTGCTGGTGCTCGATCTGTTCATGCCCGGTGGCGACGGCTTTGATGTGCTTCGTACTCTGGAGCGGGCCGGCAGCCGGGTAGCTTCGGTGATCTTGACTGGGTCCGAGAACCAAAACGATTACGTGCAGGTGGTTCGGCTGGGGGCGCGCGGGTTGGTGCTGAAGGCCGACCGGCCGGAGAAGCTGTTTGCCGCCATTCGCGCCGTCGCCGAGGGCGAGCTTGCGTTTTCCGATGAGATCGCACACAGCGTGCTGGACGCGATGGTTTCCACGCCGCTGCCGGTGCAAAGCTCCATGGAACGCCTCTCGCAACGCGAGCGGCAGATTGCGTACATGGTGGCGCGCGGCATGAAGAACCGCGCTATCGCCGCCGACCTGAGCATCAGCGAGAACACGGTGAAGCGCCATCTCCAGAGCATCTTCTCGAAGACCGGCTCGCGCGACCGGCTCGAACTCGCCGTGCTCGCCCTGACGGAAATCGGTAAGGCGGCGTAGTTTTCACCACAGAGGCACAGAGCGGAGAATTTCTAGAAAAGCCGCCGGAGAATCAGGACGCCCCCAATAGTGATACACACCCCAAGAACCATCGCTCCCCATTTTGGCAACTTCGTCCAAGGGAATTGCGTTTTGCGGATGAACTCGTTTGGCCTGATCGCGATGTATATGCCGCAAGCGAGCCAAAAAGCGCCGATTATGAGTTGGAAGAAACGCGCCATGGTACCCGATACCGCGGGAACTGGATAACTCAGGAACTCTGTCCCTCTGTGGTAAAAGAAACTACTTCCCCGCGCTGGCGGCCATCTTTTTGACCATCGCCAGCACCAGCTTACGGTCGCTTTCATTCAGCCCTGGGGAATAGCGGCGAATCTGCGTCAGGAAACGCACCTCGTCTTCGGCGAGCTGCGGCACCGGCTTTCCCCCATTCTCGCCCGGCGAGTCATGGAAGAAGCGCGACAGCGGAAGGTCCATCGCAGTTGCGATTCGCGCCAGCGTTTCCAGCGACGGGACCGTATGGCCGTTCTCCACGCGCGATAAATAGCAGCGCAGCAAGCCGGTACGTTTTTCAATATCGCCCTGCGACATGCCTTTTTGCAGGCGGAAGGTGCGTATGGTCTCGCCGATGTTCATGACTGCTTTTTGTCCTGAGAGGAAATGGCCATGGGGTTGACTGCATAGTAACGATTGGGCGGGAGGCTGGCAAGTGAATTTTCGCAGTTCGCCTTTCGCTCTTCGCCAGACCACAGCGTCAGCCAAGTTGCTTTCCGCCATTGGGCGCTGTGGAAAAGGGACCTCCAGTGAAACAGAAGTCGTTTTGGCCGGAAGCTATCGGCTTCTTTCTGGCGAAGAGCGAAAAGCGAGGAGCGAGAAGTGAAAATCGTTCGATCAGACCCGATCCAACGGCAGCTCCATATAGATCAGCCCTTCCGTCGGCTCCAGCGGATCCGGATTGACCTCGCGAAAACCCAGCTTGCGATACATCGCAATGGCCGCCTGCATGGTGGGAGGATGGGAATCGAGCCGCATGGATGAGTAGCCGAGAAGGCGCGCATCGTCCAGCAACCGCTCCACCAGCTTGCGTCCTACTTTGCCGCCGCGAAAGCCGGGACGAACGTAGAGCCGCTTCATCTCGCAGGTCTGCCGGAGCGGAAACGGACGCAGCCCGACACAGCCCACCGGCTGGCCCACCACCGTCGCCAGCAGCAGCTTGCCTTTCGGAGGCGAATACACTCCGGGCAATCCGGCGATCTCAGCATCGAATGAGCGGAAGCAATACTCGACCGGCAACTGCGCCCGATATTCCGCGAACAGATTGCGCACCTGCTCGATCTGCTCCGCGGTGGCCGCTTCGAGGATGTCGCACATGAGAAACCAGTGGATAGTGGATAGTGGTTAGTGGGTAGAAACAACGGATCGCCGCAGCCAATGCCGGAAATCCGAGGGTTTTCTGACCACTAATCACTATCCACTAACCACTATCATTCAGCGGCTTTGTGAATCTTGGCGCGATCCAGCTCGATGCTGCTCTCCAGCACCATCTCCACCGAATCGCCGGTAGCCAACTGGATCTCCGGCCCGCGCGTCAGCAGCACCGTCGCCAGGCCAAGCACTCCGCCAGCCGCTCCGCCGATGGCCGCGCCCTTTCCGCCTGCGGCGATAGCGCCGATGCCCGCGCCGGGGATGGTCGTGGTGGCAATCGTCCCAGCATCCTTGCCCTTACCGCTGCCGCCCTCGATGGTTCCTTCTTTTCCCTTCACGGTGTTGTCGTTCGATCCGGGAGTATTTTGCACCGCTCCGGGCAGCATGATGGTGTAGCCATTGGGGAAGATCATAGAGCTGAAGCTCATCTGGAGTTCGGCGCGGCCCTTGACGCGGCCTGGCCGCACGACGCGCCGGACCTCGCCCTGCACGAAGGTCCCGGCGGGGATCACAATGCGGTCGTTCTGGGTGATGGGAAATGCGGTCTGCGCGTAAACTGGATCGCCGGGCCGCGCGTTTTTGCTGTTGATCCCCTGCTTAAGCGTCAGGGGGATCTTCGTCCCCGAGGGAACGATTAACGCCGGCGCGGGCGGCGGATCGGCCTTCGCCTCTGTGTTGATGACCCCATTACGGGGCGCAAGGTGCGGCCCATCCTGGCTGGTTTGGGCTGACATCGAGACGGCAAGCGTGCCCACCCAGAAGGTCGCTGCGAAGCAAACGGCAAGGGGTCTCATTTCTTCTCCGGCTGATTTAGCACTTGGCATTTAGCACTTGGCACTTAGCAGTTGGCAGTTACGAGTTGACTTAGTCTCAAACGCGGCCTGGCGATGAAAGTCGCGCCCACATATAGCTTCACGTAGATCAATTTGCTAAATGCTAAGCGGCCAAATGCTAAGTGCTACGCGCTCGTCGCTAGTTGCTAGTTGCTTCCTCACTTCAGGCGATACAACGCATTCACATGCGCGGTCACGGTGATCTTCTCGGCGCCGAATTCGGCGGTGGGAGGCGGCGCGGCCGCTTCCATCGCGCCCGGCGCTGCTCGCGCCATCATGGGGCGGATTGGCTGCGGCTCGTAGGTATCCACCGACGCGTAGAACAACTCGCCCAGGGTCCATCCACTCGACTGCGCCACGGCATTGGCCTCGTCACGGCCGCGGCGCAGCGCGTCCTCCACTGCTTTGATCTTCGCTGAATCCATGTTCTCCAGCATGTAACTGATCGAGGTGTTGGTGACTTCCATAGTCGCGAGCCCTTCCGCGATCGGCCCGATCTTGGAGAAGTCCTTCACCTTGATGCTGATGTTCGCCTCCACGCGATAACCCACCAGCTTGTGCTTGGGATTGTTGTAGTCGTAGACCGGCTGCGTCGCGAAGCGGCCGATCTGCGCCTGCCCGGGATCGATTGCGTTGGAGCGCAGCAACTGCCGGACTTGCTCGGCAGCTTGCGACGCCTTCTGCATCGCATCCGGCAGCTTTTCCTGCTGGGCGGAGATATTGAACTGCACCAGCGCGGTGTCCGGCTGGGACTCGAACTTGCCATCGGCGCCAACCCAGATGGTATTGGGAATCGGACTGGTGGTGCGTTCGGTACGGTCTTGCGCGATCGCGAGCTGCCCTATGGCGAGCAGGCTAGCAAATGCCGTCGACGTCAGTAGGAAGAAAACTGAATTTAGTTTTTGCATGACACTTTCTAGACGCTTTGTACGTTAAACCGTAAGCCCTCGTCCAACGTTTTGCACCCTGCGTGCGAATCATAGTTCCCGGCGCGGGATTTGACTAGACGCGCCTTCTCGTCATCTCTTGCAACCTTCTTTTTCCACAGCCTCCTCTCCTGTATACTCCGCCAGTCACTCCGTGCGCCCGCAGCGCGCATCTCCTGGGTCAGCCGTACCTGCTGCGACTCCTGGCCGGATTCTTCGTACAATGAGGTAGCGCCGTGCCTTTGCGATTCGGCGTGCGCAGTGTTGGATTAGGACACTCTCCGATGGACAAGTTTGTAGTACGCGGCGGAAATCCGCTGCACGGCATCGTACGCATCAGTGGCGCGAAGAACGCGGCCCTGCCGGCTATGGCGGCGGCCCTGCTCACCGATGAGCCGGTTGTGCTGGAGAACATTCCCCAGGTGCGCGACATCGAGACCGAGCGCAAGCTGCTGGCCACGATGGGCGCCGATGTCGAGCTCGGCTATGGGCGCGCGCAACATCGCACCACCATCTGCTGCCGCGATCTGGTGAATCCGGAAGCCTCGTACGATTTGGTCAAGACCATGCGCGCCTCAACGTTGGTCCTTGGGCCGCTGGTGGCGCGCCTGGGACGGGCGCACGTGTCGCATCCCGGCGGTTGCGCCATCGGCGCGCGGCCCATCGATCTTCACCTCAAAGGTCTGGAGAAGCTGGGCGCGCGCATCACCCAGGAGCACGGCTACATCGAGGCCCGCGCCCACCGGCTGAAGGGCACGCGCGTCGTCTTCGAGCGGATCACCGTCACCGGCACCGAAGACCTGCTGATGGCCGCGACCCTGGCCGAAGGCGAGACGCTGCTGGAGAACTGCGCGCGCGAGCCCGAGGTGGTCGATCTTGCCGCGCTGTTGAACAAGATGGGCGCGCAGATTGAGGGAGCGGGCACGCATGCCATTCACATCCGCGGAGTTGAGCGATTGCATGGAGCGCGCCACCGCATCATCCCCGACCGCATCGAGGCCGGCACCTTCATCGTGGCCGGCGCGCTCACCGGCGGCGATCTGACCGTCAGCGGCTGCGCTCCACATCACCTCGACGCGTTGCTCCAGAAGCTGGAAGAATGCGGCGTCACCGTGCAGAGTGGCGGCGAATCCGTTCGCGTCATCGGCAATGGGCCGCTGGCGTGCGCCGATGTCATCACCGAGGAATATCCTGGCTTCCCCACCGACATGCAGGCGCAGTTCATGGCATTGGCGACCCAGGCGAACGGCGCCAGCGTGATCACGGAAAACATCTTCGAGAACCGCTTCATGCATGCGCTGGAACTGGTGCGCATGGGAGCGAACGTCAAGATCGAAGGCAATCGCGCGGTGGTGCGCGGACGCACTCCGCTGAGCGGCGCAGCGGTGCAGGCCAGCGACCTGCGCGCCTCGGCGTCACTGGTGCTGGCCGCGCTGGTGGCCGATGGCGAGACCATCATCGATCGCGTCTACCACATCGATCGCGGCTACGAGCACATTGAAGAGAAGCTGCGCGGCGTGGGCGCGCAGATTCGCCGCATCGGCGAACTGCTGCCGCGGCGCGTCGCTACGCCCGCGGTCGCGAGCTAAGAGCGGCAGCGCGGCGCCCCCGAATGTAATTCTGTCACAACCTTCTGTGATCTACCTCGCTGAGTTCCTGCCCGCCTTCCGCGAAGGTAGTAACGAGGAGCTTCGACATGCAAGGGAACAAGAAGGTGATTGCGCGCCTGAACCAGGCGCTGCACGACGAATTGGGTGCAGTCGTTCAATACATGGTGCAGGCGGAGACCTGCGAGAATTGGGGCTACGGGCGGCTGGCGGGAATCACGAAGTCGCGCGCCATCGAAGAGATGAAGCACGCCGAGGCGCTGATCGAGCGCATTCTCTTCTTCGACGCCGTGCCGGACGTGAATGTCACGCTCAAGCCGACGCTGGGCAAGGATGTGCCGCAGCAGTTCGAAGCGGGACTGGCCGACGAGACCGCAGCGGTCCGCGAGTACAACGATTCCGCCGAGCTTTGCCGCGAGGCGGGCGATTCCGGTACCAAAGAGCTGTTTGAGCGCCTGCTCCACGACGAGGAGCGCCACGCCGACTTCCTCGAATCACAGTTGCATTCCATCAAGCAGATGGGCGTGGGCCCCTACCTGGCGCAACAGATGAGCAAGTAGCAGTAACCTCCGCTCGATGACAATCCAAAGCCATGCTGACGTGCGCCCGGCAAGCGCGCGACCGGGGGACGACGCATGTTAAGCTGTAGCGATGTCCCTCTACCTCGTCACTGGCGCTGCCGGATTCATAGGCTCGGCCCTGGTGCACGCACTGCTGGAACGCGGCGACCAGGTGCGCGGCCTCGATAACTTCGAGACGGGGCGGCGCGAAAATCTGCAAGGCGTTTTGGGGCAGATCGACTTCCGCGAAGCCGACCTGCTCGATGCTGACGCTGTGAATTCAGCGTGCTGCGGGGTGGATTACGTATTGCATCAGGCGGCAATCCCGTCGGTGCCGAAGTCGGTTGCCGACCCCGCGCGCAGCAATCGCGTCAACATTGAAGGCACGGTGAACGTGCTGATCGCGGCGCGCGACGCGGGCGTGAAGCGCGTGGTCTATGCCGCTTCGTCTTCGGCGTATGGCGACACGCCGACCTTGCCCAAGCGCGAAGACATGATGCCGGTCCCGCTCTCGCCCTACGCCGTCGCCAAACTGGCCGGCGAAATGTACATGAAGGTGTTCTACGGCGTCTACCGGCTCCAGACCGTCTGCCTGCGTTACTTCAACATCTTCGGCCCGCGCCAGGACCCGACTTCGCAATACTCGGCGGTGCTGGCCAAGTTCATCACGCTGATGCTGCGGGGCGAGCGGCCCACCATCTACGGCGATGGCGAGCAGTCGCGCGACTTCAATTACATCGACAATGCGGTCGCCGCAAATTTGCTGGCGGTCACCGCTCCCGAGGCCGATGTCGCCGGCGAGACCTTCAACATTGCGACCGGACGCCGCTATAACCTCAACGAGACGGTCGCGCTGCTGCGGCCGCTGACCGGCTACAAGGGCGACGTGGAGTATGCCCCCGAGCGCACGGGCGACATCAAGCATTCTCTGGCCGACATCTCGCGCGGGCAGGAGAAGCTGAAATATCAGCCGTTGGTGAATTTCGAGGAGGGGCTGCGGCGCACGGTGGAGTGGTATCGCGGCTCGCAAAGCACAAGGCAACACGAGTTGGCAGCCAGCAGGTAAGGGTAGAGCGGCGCTTCAGCGCCGCGTCTATGCGGTAAAACAATGACTGTGAGCGGGTGCGGTCAGAATTGACCGCACCCGCTTACGATTCTGATTACAAGGCAAACTGAATGCCAGCCTGAAGGCTGGCTCTACCTTCCATACCAGCTTCTTAGTCGCGAAAGGAATCTTCATGTCCCGTCAGCCCGGCGTTTATGCCACCTTCGACACCAGCGAAGGAACCATCGTCTGCCGCCTCTTCGAGCAGGACGCTCCCATCACCGTCAAGAACTTCATCGAGCTTGCGGAAGGCTCGCGCGAGTGGACCCATCCGCACACTCGCGCCAAAAGCAACTCGCCGCTTTACAACGGGACCATCTTCCATCGCGTCATTCCCGAGTTCATGGT
>Ga0335081_10002032_pt1 | contig 31927 bp, 27 predicted proteins | sample Lox_Sample_35_FD_206713 | JGI IMG/M metagenome (GOLD analysis project Ga0335081, IMG submission 206713) | Soil microbial communities from Loxahatchee National Wildlife Refuge, Florida, United States - Lox_Sample_3.5 | ecosystem: Environmental > Terrestrial > Soil > Wetlands | place: USA...
CGGTTCCGGCGCTACAGGCGATGAAGCGCGAGGGGCGGAAGATTGTGGGCGTCGTCGCGTGGGATTATCAGATGGCGGCGATCGTGGACCGCGCCGGGGCGGACATCGTGTCCGTGGGCGACACAGTGGGCGTGAATTTGTGGGGCCAGGCCAGCCCGCTCGAAATCACTATGGCGGAGATGCTGGTGGTGTGCAAGGCGGTGCGGCGCGGCGTGAAGCGGGCGCTGGTGAGCTGCGATTTTCCGTTTGGCCCGCTGCAGGAAGGCACCGACAGCGCTGTGCGCGCGGCGGTGCTGCTGGTGAAGGAAGCGGGCGCGGACATGGTGAAGCTGGACGGCGCGGCGGACTTTCCAGAAACCGTGCGGGAGATCGTGCGCGCGGGCATACCCGTGTTTGCGCAGATGGGGATTACTCCGCAGACGGCGCTGCGGTACGGCGCGGCGTCTACAACTGCCGGGCCGGGGGCGCAGGCGGCTGCGGCGGAGATGACGCGGAAGCTGGTGGAGCAAGCGAAGCGGCTGGAAGATGCGGGCGCGGCGCTCGTCGATTTTACGAATTCGGGCCCGGAGGCGGGCGCGGCGGTGGCCGCCGCGGTGGCGATCCCGGTGGTGGGCGGGCTGGGCGGAGGTCCTTGGCTCGACGGGCGCATGCGCATGGCGCATGCGGCGATCGGGTACGCGGCGGCGAATCTGGATACGCACGCGGAGAATTACGCCAATGTGGCGCGGGTGGCGTTTGAGGCGATCAGCGCGTACGTCGAGGACGTGCGCGCGGCGCGACAGATCAAGGGCGGGAAACCGGCTTCTTCATAACGCGCGAGCGTGCGCTCGCGCTGGGGGCAGGGCGCCGAAGGCGTGAGGACGGAGCCCACCCTTCGGAACGAAGGGTGGGGCACCCGCAAGGACAAAGGGGAAAAGCAGATCCCTCAGCCCCATTCGCGAAAGACGCGACTGGCTTCGGGATGACAGCGGAGGAACAGCTCAGAGGGATTCTTCGCTGCGCTCAGAATCACAGACGCCTGCGCGGAGCGAGGCGGTTCAGAGAGTCAAAAACGAACTGCGGATCCCTCGCGCTGCGGCGCTCGGGATGACAGCGCCTTGGTGAAGCGAGGAGACGTGGCGCGGAGCGAGCAGCTGAAACAGCCTCAGGTCTCGCCCGAGAACTGCACGGGCGCGACCTAAGCTACAAGAGAGGAATCCACCCTAACCCGCCGCGGCGGGCGAAGGGTGGGGCACCCGACCGAGGACCAGAGGCTAAAACAGATCCCTCGGCCGCCCAGGGCGGCCTCGGGATGACAGCGTTGAGCGGGACGGGGGACCGAGCGGAAGTCGCGGCGCGACTTCCGAGAGAAGCAAAAGCCCCAGGTCTCCCGCGAAACAGCGGCGGGCGACCTGAGCTACAAGGCTTCGCGCAGAATGCGCGCGGGCGGATTTGGCGACGAGAGGAGTAAAGAGTGGAGAGGGTGCTGGCGGCGGTTAGGGTGGGGCCGGGCAAGACGGAGATCCGCGATTACCCGATGCCGGAGATTCCGGAGGATAGCGCGCTCGTGCGCATGGAGGTAGCGGGCATCTGCGGCACCGACGTGAAGATGTACAAGACACCGCCTTCGAGCACGCCGGTGATCATGGGGCACGAGAACATCGGCACCATCGCCAAGGCGGGACGCGAGTTCACCCGGCGGAAGGGGTTCAAGGAAGGCGACCTGGTGTTCGTGGAGCACTACGTGATGTGCGGCCAGTGCGAATGGTGCCACGCGGGGCAATACCGGCACTGCGAAAACACGGACTGGCGCTACAACCCGGAGGCGATCCGCTACGGCTACACTTCGGCGGAGAAGGCGCCCCATTTGTGGGGCGGCTTCGCGCAGTACCTTTACTTGCCGTGGAACGCGGTGGTGCACCACGTGCCGAAGGGCGTCACGCCGGAGTTGGCCGGCTTGGTGACGCCGATGGCGAACGGCGTGGAGTGGTCTTTGTTCGATGGCGGCGTGGGGTACAACTCGACGGTTCTGATTCAAGGGCCGGGGCAGCAGGGATTGTCGCAGACGGTGATCTGCAAGCAGGCGGGGGCGTCGCTGATTATCGTCACCGGGACCTCGAAAGATGGCGCGCGGATGCAGGTGGCCAAAGAGTTGGGCGCGGATCACACGATCGACGTGCAGAAGGAAGACGCGCTGACGCGCGTGCTGGAGATTACCGGGGGCAAGGGCGTGGACGTGGTGCTCGATTGCACGGCGGGCGCGGGGACGACTCCGATTCTGCTGGGAGTGGACGCGCTCAAGCGCAAGGCGGGGACGATCGTGGTGCAGGGAGAGATGGCGGAGTTCCCAAATTTTCCGCTGGCGAAAGTGACGCTAAAGGCGGTGACCATCAAGAGCGCGCGCGGCCATAGCTACAAGGCGTGCGAGCTGGCGCTGGCGCAGCTCGCGTCGCACCGCTTTCCGCTGGAGAAAGTCACGACGCATACGTTTGGGCTGAAAGACGTGGACCTGGCGATCAAGTCCGTGGGCGGGCACGGAGTGCCCGACGTGATTCACGCTTCGCTCATGCCGTGGAAGTGAGGCTAATATGCTGGACTTGGGCGGGTTTTAGAATGAAACTGGCACGAAAGCGCGCGGTGCAGCGGAGGTGAGAGCGATGAGAAAACTTTGCCTGACGATAGCCGCGATTTCGATCGCGGGCGCAATTCTTTTGTCGCTCGCGCTTGGTTCGGGCGCGAGAGCGCGGCAGGCGAAGCCCAGTGCAGCGCACGAGCAACCGCTGCAATATCCCGGCGAAAAGCACCTCGCTAACATCCGGCAGCTAACCTTCGGAGGCGAAAGCGCGGAGGCTTATTTTTCGGCGGACGACAAATATCTGACCTTCCAGCACCAGGGGCAGTTCTTCGATCCGGCGACGCACAAACCGGTCGGCCCGAATGTGCCGTGCGACCAGATCTTCACCATGCCCGTTCCCGGGCCCGGCGAGAAGCCCGCGCAACCAAAGATGCTGAGCAACGGGCAGGGCCGCACCACGTGCAGCTACTTCTTTCCCACCGGCGACCGCATGCTCTATTCCTCGACGTTCGCCGCCAATCCGGCGTGCCCGCCTCCGCCGGATTATTCGCTCGGGTACGTCTGGCCTATCTACGATACCTATTCGATCTACACGGCCAAGCGCGATGGCAGCGATATCCGCTTGCTCACCAAGGGCGGCTACAACGCCGAATCGACGATCTCGCGCGACGGCAAGCACATCGTCTTCACTTCAACACGCAATGGCGACCTGGATATTTTCACCATGGACGCGGACGGCTCCAACGTGAAGCAGCTCACGCACGAACTGGGCTACGATGGCGGGCCGTGGTGGTCGTACGACGGCACGAAGATCGTCTACCGCGGCGAGCATCCGCAAACACCCGAGCAGATCAAGGATTACAAGGCGCTCTACGCGCGCGGCCTGATTCGTCCGGGGAACCTGGAGATCTGGGTGATGAACGCGGACGGATCGGGCAAGCATCAGGTGACGCACAACGGGGCCGCGAATTTTGCGCCGTACTGGCTGCCGGATGGGAAGCGCATCGTCTTCGCGTCGAATGTCTTAAATACGAAGGATCCGGCCGGCTTCGACAACTATATTGTGAACGAGGATGGCTCCGGGCTGGAACGAATTACGTACTATCCCGGGTTCGACGCGTTTCCGATGTTTTCGTCCGACGGCAAGAAGCTGGTGTGGGCCTCGAACCGCAACGGCACGGTGGAGCACGAAACGAACATTTTCATCGCCGATTGGGTGCAATGACGGGAATAGGCCCGATTGACCGCCACGCGAGGGGAGTGTTAGTCTCAGGCAAAGCTGACCGCTGGCGGATCGGTCCGCGGATCAAGGGAGAAATCATATGTCCACCGTTCTCCTCTATTTAGCTTTGCTTCTAGGCTTACCCAGGCAGCAGCCGGCGCCGGCTTCCAGTCTTTCCGCAGGCAGCGCTGCCCCCGCTGCAAAACTCGACTATGAGTACTTCAAAACGAAGGTGCAGCCGATCTTCCTGGCCAAGCGCGAGGGCCATGCCCGGTGCGTCTCCTGCCACGTGGTGCCCACGGGCGCGATTTTTCAACTGCAGAAGTTGGCGCCTGGAGCGACTACGTGGGACGAGGGGCAATCGCGGATGAATTTCGACGCTGTATCGAAGGCTATCGTCGTACCGGGGAACGCGAAGAGCCCGCTGCTGGTGCATCCTCTGGCCGAAGACGCGGGCGGCGATTTCTTTCATAGCGGCGGCAAGCACTGGAATTCGCAAAACGATCCGGAATGGCAAACCCTGAAGAATTGGATCATGGGCCGGGGATAGACAAGCCTCAGGTCTCGCCTGCAGAGGGCGCAGGCGCGACCTGAGCTACAAAAAGGCCGAAGACATTTTTCTTGCCGGGAGGCTGTATGACAAAGAAGCAGATATTTCGCCGGAGCTTCGCACTTCTCGCAGGCGTGGGTTTCTGCGCGCTGATTTTGAGCGCGGCGGCCACCAAGAGCGCCAGGGTCGCGCGCATTATTCAGACTAATAGCGCCGGCGACAACGTTCACGTCATCGACCCGGTCACCAACAAGGTGGTCGGCGTGATCGAAGGGATCGAAGTGAACCACGGAGTTGCCGTCGCGCCGGATGGCACGCGAATCTATATCAGCGACGAAGCGCAGAGCACGCTGGACGTGGTCGACAGCAAGACGCTCAAGGTCACGAGTCGCATCCCACTGAGCGGCCATCCCAATAACATCGCCGTGGCTCCCGACGGCCGCCGCGTGTACGTCGGAATCATTCAGGCGCCGGGCGGCGTGGACGTGATCGACACCGCGTCCCTCAAGAACCTAAAGACTCTGCCCACCAAGGGCTCCATACACAACCCCTACGTCACGCCGGACGGGAAATACGTAGTGGCCGGTTCGATCGTGGGCAAGACGGTGAACGTGATCGATACGCAAACGGATCAGACGGCTTGGACTTTGCAGATGGACCTCGGCGTCCGGCCGATGGCCTTCTATAAAAATCCCGACGGATCGACCAAGTGGATTTTCGTGCAGATGTCGGGATTTAATGGCTTCGCCGTAGTCGATTTTGCAACGCATCAGGAGATCAAGCGCATTGAGAATCCGCCGCTGGCTCCCGGAAAGTCGATCGTAACGGCGGGCGCGGACCCATCGCATGGCATGGCGGTCACCCGCGACGGAAAGACGCTGGTGGTTTGCAGCCGCATCAATAACGAGCTTTATTCGTATTCGCTGCCGGATCTGAAAGTGACCGGCGACGCATATCTTGGCGGGAAAGGCGCGGCCTGGGTGACGCTGACGCCGGACGGCAAGACGGCTTATGTCGCGAACGCCGTGACCAACGACGTATCGGCGGTAGACGTCAAGTCGATGAAGGAGATCGCGCGCATCCCGGTGGGTTTCGTTCCCAAGCGAAACACCACGGGCATGCTGCCGGCATCGTCCTCGGATTAAACGCCCGGGAAGTAAATCAGCGGGAGAGCGGCTCCAACAGCTCGATGCGATTCCCGAAGGGATCATCTACATAGACTCTGTCGTAGCCCTCGAGCGGTTGGTCCGTTTTGCAAACGTAGCCCGCCGCCTGAATAGCGGCTGTGAAGGCAGCAAGGTCCTCCACAAGAAGGGCGGGATGGGCCTTGCGCGCAGCACGAAAGCCGTTTTCCACGCCGAGATGAATTTTCAACGGTCCACGTTCAAACCAGCAGCCACCGCGTTTTGCCAGGTTGTGCGGCTTGGGAACCTCCGGGATGCCAAGAACGCCTTCATAAAAGGCGCGGGCTTCAGGCTCTTGGCCCGGCGGCATAGCCAACTGCACATGGTCGATATCTTTGACGAGCATGAACGCTCTCAACTCCTCTCCTCTTTATGCATAGATGCGGAGCCGGCGCCGGATGTTCGCTGTGCTTCTTTCCAATAGCCTTGAAGGAGATCACGATGCATCACGCGAGGATTCCGTTTTATCTGCTCGCTGTGGCTTTTCTGGTCCTAATGAGCGCTTGCACGCCGCAAGTGTTGGCTCAGGCCGCAAGGCCGGGCGCGACCGTGTTTGAAGGAGCGCGGCTGATCACCGGGGACGGCAGCGCGCCCATCGAGAACTCCGCGTTCGTTGTCGCCGGCAATACATTTACGCAGGTCGGCCGCGGAGGCGAGGTGCGCGTTCCGGCTGGCGCCGCGCATGTGGACCTGACGGGCAAGACGGTGATGCCGGCGCTCGTCGATATGCATGGCCACATCGGATACCAGGACATCGTGAAGGGCACGATGTCCAAATCCTTCTACACGCGCGAAAATTTGATCGATCACCTGCAAAGGCTGGCGTACAGCGGCGTGAGCGCCATCGTCAGCATTGCCGATCTCGAAGATCGGTCGGACCTACATGGAGGAAGGACGAACTGGGGAGACGTTCCGCTCCGTGTGCGGATGGAGGTGATCCCCAATGCGGCGCTGTTTCGGACGGCGGGAGTGGGCATCGCCTGGCCGGGATCGGGTCCGCAAGGCGATCCCTCAAGAGTCGATGTCCCCTATCCTGTCTCGACCGTGGAAGAGGCGCGCAAAGCTGTCGATGACTACGTGCGCATGAAGCCGGAATTCGTAAAAATCTGGGTGGACGATCGAGGCGGGACCAAGAAAACGCTCACGCCGGCTCTCTATCGAGCGATTATCGAGGAAGCTCACAAATTCAATGTGCCCGTGGCCGCTCATAACGTCACGCTGGCGGACGCGAAAGAACTGATCCGAGCCGGAGACGAGGGCTGGCTGCACGTTCCGGTGCGCGGGGGCGACGCCGCGGACGACGAAGTGGTCGCTCTAGTGAAACAACGCGTCGCAAACAACAATCGGCCCAATATGTGGATGACTCCGGCGTTGATTACCGCGTGGATGGACACGCAAGGCGGCGGCAAACGGCCGGCATGGCTGGACGACCCGCTGCTTCAGGCCCTCTATTCGCCCGAGCAGATCGAGGAGGATTGGGGTGCTCCGCTGGCGAAGAGGACGCCGAAAGAGGTGGAGACAGCGCGGAAGGATTTTCAGTTGCAGGCGAGCAATGCGATGAAGCTCCGGGCGGCGGGGATTCGCGTGGTGAGCGGAACCGATACGGGGCAGAACCGTTTCTGGATCGGCTATTTCAACCACCTGGACCTGGAAAGCATGTGGCGATGGGGCTGACGCCGTCGGAGGCAATCGTTGCCGCCACGCGCGATTCGGCGAAGATCGCGCACGTCAATGGGGGCATGGTTGCGGCGGGGAAAAGCGCGGATTTCATCGTTCTGGATGCGAATCCTCTGGAAAACATTGGCAACACGCGGCGAATCAACGAAGTGTATCTGCGAGGGCAGAAGGTGGACCGCGCCGGGCTGAAAGCCAAGTGGCAGGCGGAGCGGAGCAAGAAGGCCAATTGATTGTGGTGCTCCTCGCGTGGAGCCGAACAGCAGATCCCTCACCCCCATTCGCAAAAAACGCGACTGGGTTCGGGATGACAACGGCTGGGTAGATCGGCAAAGAGCGCCGCTGGGTTCTCGCCCAAGCAGAGGGAAAAGCGGCGTGTGCCGCGGCTCCCGTTCGGAATGACAACGCTGGGGAGTTGTAAGCCGACTTAGGGCTGCGTGAGCTGGGAGCTTACCGCGCTCTTGCGCACAATCTTTTTGACCATCTTGTCGGGTTCGCTGGAGACGTATATGGCGCCGAATTTGTCCACGGTAACGGTGTGCGGACGCATGCCGTCGAGGCCGCCGATAGCGTCGATGATCTTGTCGTCCTTCACGATCTTGACCGACTGGCCGTCGCTGTCGCTCAGATAAAGCGTGTCGTCGGACAGCAGGTCCATCCCCGCCGGATACATCAAGCCGAGATCGGTCCACTGCTTGATGAATTTGCCGTCCTGGCTCCAGAACTGAATGCGCTTGTTCACGCGGTCCTGGACGACGACTTCGCCCTTGGAATCGATGGCGATGCGATGCGGCAGGTTGAACTGGCCGATTTTGGCGCCTTTAGTGCCGCCAACGATCATCAGGAACTTGCCGTTCTTATCGAACTTCACGACGCGGGAGTTATCGTAGCCGTCGGTGACGAAGATATCGCCGTTTTTAGCCACGGCCACGCCGGTGGGCCCGTTGAAACTATCGTGCGAGGCGTTGTCGCCGGTGACGCCCTTCTTGCCGATGGTCATGAGCTGCTTGCCGTCTTCGGTGAACTTGGCGACGAAGTTTTGCTTTTCGTCGACGATCCAGAGATAGCCGGAGCGGTCCACGTAGAGATCGTAGGGGCGCACGAACATGTTCGCGCCCCACGTCTTTTGCAGCTTGCCGTTGTAGTCGAAAACCCAGACCGCGGGATCGGAAAGATTAGGCGGGGTCACCAGGACGACCATGGACCCTTTGCCGTTGGGATCGTAGTTCACGGAATCGACCGACTTGAGTCCGGCCCAGGTGAATCCCGCCGGCGGCTCGCCCCAGTTCGTGACGACCCAATTCGGATTGGGAGGGACGTTCGCAGGAAGGCCCCGGTGCTGAGCGAGCGCCGCCGCGCAGATCAGCGAGGTCACCGCGAATGCCAGGATTGCACGCGTGCGAAGTCTTACGCTCGGTCCGCGCATCCGATTCCTCCCGTTGCAGCCGCTCGGACGGGCTGAGCGTCCGAACGGCGATTGCCGATCGATGATGACTTCTCTTAGGACTTCGCCGGGGTGACGGAATCCACCGTCATGGTGTCGCCGTTCAAGGTGCCCTTCACGGTTACCTTGGCCGCGGCGTTCTTGTCGAGGTCGGCGTCATGGCCCTGCAATTTGTAGACTTTGTCACCGACGACGAGGGCCCAACCCGCCTTCTTGGCACAAGCGCGGGCGCAATCCGCCGGGCTCATGTTCTTCATCTGGTGCGTAGCGCCGCAGGCCTGATCGGTTACAGTTCCAGTAAGGGTCTTATTGGCTTGCGGGGCCGCGGTCGTGAAAGCAACGAAGCTCAAAGCAGTGGTCAGCACAACGGACGTAAGCATCTTGTTCAGTGTCATCTTCGCTCCTCCTGCGAGGCTCAGGTCAAGGCCAGGCGCATTTTCGAGCTTACACCCAAAGTCGCGGCAGCGTCACGGCCAAGTTGCGGGGGAGGAAGGCGGGCCGAGAATCTGCTTCAGCAGGGCCTTTTCGCGGGCAAGCATCGCCGCTTCGCGCTGCTTGATCTCCGTATCGCCTAGCCATTCGGGCTGATGCCCGGTGACGACCACGGCATCGATGGGAGCGCCCACGCCGTGGACATACTGCGCGGCCTTGGAGATGAGGTAGATGCCCAAATTCTTGGCGGCTTCGAGGTCCATGGAGGGCGAGTACAAGTTATCGGCGAGATAGCGGATGAGGGATGACTCCGGTGCGCCGACGCAGGTGATGGCCTTGGCCCGGTGCATGGCTCCTTGTTCGAAAACGAACAGCTCCGGCGCATCGAATACGCCGCCGACGGCCAAGAGCATTTGCAGATTGGCCGGGCGGCCCATGGAGGTGAAGACCTCGTCGGCGCTGTCGTAGATGGCCTGAGGAATCACGCAGACGTCGCCCTCTTCTTCGGGCCCCTGCAGATCGAGGAGGCGGCGCGCGATCTTCTCGTTGGCTTCCTTCCACAGGCCATGCGATCCGGCGTATGTCGAAACCACGGCGGAGCCGAACAAGTCGAAGCAGGAGATGCGCTCCTCGTAGAATTTGTCCAATTGCTGGCCGGAGTGCTGGCCGGGGTCTTGGGCTAAGACTTCCTGATCGGCGCAGATCAGCAAGCCACCCTGGCAAGGCAAGCCCAATGCGATGCTCATGGCTTCATCTCGCGTCTTTGTGTGCTTACGTTTTTCATCTTGCGCGCAAACAGGTAGATGGCTGGGGTTCGAAAGATAGCCGGGATTCGGAACGATATTGCCCACACGTTCGTAATGCCGCCCCCGCGGGCAAGCAGTGTCGCGGCCAATCCGCAGAGCGCGGCGGCGGAGAGCCAGGCGGCGGGAATGGCCTGGTTTCCGGTTACGTGAATCAAGTACGTGCTGATGGCGGGCGTGAAACCGCCAAAAATCGCCGTGGCCAGGCTGAAGGCCAGCGAAAATCCCGAAGTGCGCACGTCCTGGGGCATGATCTCGACCAAGAACGGGATCATGGCGCCGTTGTAACAGCCGAAGATGCAGGAGAACCACAGCTCGACCAGGAGCAGGCGGAGGGTCGAGGGGGCGGCGACGAGCCAGGCCATCGCGGGATAGGCGGTGACGAGCGTGGCGACGGTGAAGAAAAGGAGCAGAGGGCGGCGGCCGATCTTGTCCGAGATGGCACCGCCGATGGGGAGCCAGATGAAGTTCGAGAGCGCCACACAGAACGTGACGAGCAGGGCTTGGCGGCTGGTCAAGCCGAGGACTTCGCGGCCAAAGGTGGGCGTATAGGCGGTGATGAGATAAAAGCAGACCGTGGTCATGGTGGAGAGGAGCATGCCAATCAGGATGATTTTCCAGTTGGCGGCAAGCGAAGACAGAATCGCGGAGAGATCGGGATGGACTTTGCGCGCGAGGAAGGCCTGGGTTTCGGCAAGCGAGCGGCGCAGCCAGAAGATCAGAGGAATCATGAGGCAGCCGATGAAAAAAGGCAGCCGCCAGCCCCAGAGCGACATACTTGCCGGCGAGAGGATCAAGCTCAGCGAGACACCAAGGAAAGCGGCCATGATGACGGCAACTTGCTGGCTGGCGGACTGCCAGGCGCAGTAAAAGCCTTTGTTGCCGGGAGTAGCGATCTCGGCCAAATATACGGATACGCCGCCTAACTCCACGCCGGCGGAAAAACCTTGAAGCAAGCGGCCCAGGACAACGGCGATCGGGGCGAGAACGCCGATGACGCGGTAGGGCGGCGTGCAGGCGATGGCGAAAGTTCCCGCAGCCATGAGCGCGAGGGTGAGAATGAGGCCGGTGCGCCTGCCATGCCGGTCGATGTAGGCGCCCAAGACAATCGCGCCGAGCGGGCGCATGAGGTAGCCGGCGCCAAAGGTTCCCAGCGTCAGCATCAACGATGCGAAATGATTGCTGGAGGGGAAGATGTCGCTAGCGATGTACGACGCATAGTAGGCGTAGACCATGAAGTCGTACATCTCGAGGAAATTGCCGCTGGAGACGCGCACGATGGAGCGCAGGGCCGCGCCAGTTCCGGAGCCAGTCATTTCGGTCACGCCGGTCATTTCACTCACGTTCATCGTCATTCACGTTCAGGCACGTTCACTCGCCGCTCGTTTTCGAGGTCCAAGCGGGCGCTCTCCATCAGTGGGTCAGTTTGAATTTCGACTTCTTATGTCACGATCAAGAAAATTCAAACTGACCCACTACTGCTCTCTACCGAAGGTGCGCGAGCGGAACGCCTGGGGCGCTCGGCCGCAAAACGCAACAGCGCAGCCGCCCGGTAGATTCCGTGCACGAATTTGCAGTACGGCAAAATCAGAAAGAGCGCAACGATCACGCCCAGATGGACCGCCAGCAACGCGCTCATGGCTCCGGTATTCCGGAGCATGAGCAGGATCAGCCCGGTGGCCGCCGCCACGAACAATAACACCAGGAAGGCATAATCGATATCGAGTAAAGCCTTGGCGGCAGGGGCGGGGTCCGCGGCGAGCTTAATCCGCACGAGCCCGGCGGTGCCGATCAGCATGGCGATGCCACCCGCCGCGCCCAGGAGGACGGGCAGGCTGAAGAGCGGATAAGGCGAAAGCCGGCCGAGGATATGTTCGTATACGGCGGCGGCACAGGTGGAGGCGAAGCAGAGAAAAAATCCGTAGAAAAGCGCGTGATGGAAGTAGCGGCGCGATTGGGAGAAGGATTCGTCTTCGTTGTTGCAGCCGTATCCACCGCCGCCCAGATTGCGAAGAGTGAGGAGATCGGCGAGCGCGGCAAAAAATGAGGGCGCGTCGGGAGGCGGGAGGCCGGCCGTGTCGCGCCAGAAGTTGACGAGTCCCATGGCCAGCGACGAGAGCGCAAAAAGAGATGCAATGCCGGTGATGGCGACCATCAGGCCTTCGGGGATAACGGCGTAAAAGGCTCCAGGGCCGGATGAAACAAGGGCGGGCGGCGACTCGGGTTTGGCGAGCCACAGGAAAATTGCGATGGAGAGAAATGTCAGGATGGAGATCGCGATTCCACTGCGACGGAAGAGCGCGGCAAGGGGACGCGGCCAAGCGTAGCGCTCGTAGGTTTCCAGGCGAAGCTCGGCCAGGACTTTTGGCAGATTCAGCGCGAACTCGTGCGGCGGAGCGTATTGGCAGGAGTAGTAGCAGCCGCGGCAATCGTGGCAGAGGTTGGCGAGATAACTCAAATCGCCGCTCGAGAATTGGCGGCGCAGCTCGATGGCCGGAAAGACGGCGCAATAGCCCTCGCAGTAGCGGCAGGCATTGCAGATTTCGACGAAGCGCCGGGTCTGCTGTTCGGTTTCAGAGGAGCGCAAGTTTGGCCGCCTCTCTGCCGGCGATGCGGCCGAATACCGCGCCGATGGCCATGCCCACGCCGGCGACGTAGCCTTGCCCCAAAATATTGCCGGCCATGATCTCTCCGGCGGCGAAGAGATTCGCGGAAGGATTATTGTCCTGCATGAGCACGCGCGCGTTCTCGTCCACTTTGAGGCCGAGATAAGTGAAGGTGATTCCGGGGCGCAGCGGGTAAGCGAAGAAAGGGGGCTGATCGATGGGGCGGGCCCAATGCGTTTTCGGCGGATCGATTCCGTCGGTGCGGCAGCTGTCGAGGGAGTCAGGGTCAAATCTGCCGGGACGCACGGCCTGGTTGAACGAACGCACCGTCGTTTCGAGCGTGGGCGCATCGATGCCGAAATTGTGCGCCAGTTCGGCGATCGTTGCTGCGCGGACCGGCGGGAAAGCGGAGGGCATGAAGAGATTTTGGCATTTGGCATCGGTGATGGCGTAGGCAATTTGCTCTGGGCGCTGAGCCACCAGGCGTCCCCAAATGGCGTAGCGCTTGGGCCACAAATCCTCGCCTTCGTCATAGAAGCGGCGGCCGGTGCGATCGACAACGATGCTGAAGGGGATGGAGTCCAGGCGGGAGACAATGCCGCCGTCGAATTTCGGGGCGCGCGCGTCGACCGCCACGGCATGACACTGTGCCGGGTCGCCCACGGGAGAGGCGCCTTGTTCGAGCAGATTTTTTAGTGGCACACCTTGCGCATACGGCGTGCCGCGAATGACGAAGTTTGCCGCGGCATCGCCCCAATATTCGCGCAGCCAGGCGATGTTGGCCTGGAATCCTCCCGAGGAGACGACGACCGCTTTGGGCCGCAGCAAAGCGGAAACGCCGTTTCTGACGGTCAAGACTTCGCGAACCTCGCCGCCGACGAGGCACAGCGCGCGGACCTCGGTATCGTAGGCGACGCTGACGCCGAGGCGTTCAGCAGCCGCGTAATAGGCGTTCAGAAGAGCTTTGCCGCCGCCGAGGAAGAAAGCGTTGGTGCGGGAGAGGCCGAGCGTGCCGGCCAAGGCGGGTTGGAAGTGCGCGCCGTGAGCTTGCATCCAGGGCAGCAACTCGGCAGTGGCGCCGATCGTGAGGCGGGCGAGACGTTCGTCGGTCTGGCCATGGGTGACGCCGAGCAAGTCCTTCCAATAATCGGAGTGGGAATAACTGCCAACCAGGGTGGACGTGGGGGATTCGTGCATGAGGCGAAGGTTGCGGGTGTGGCGGCTATTGCCGCCGCGAAGCGCGATGGGCGCGTGTTCGAGCAGCACGACACTGGCGCCTGCTTCGCGAGCCGTGATGGCGGCGCAAAGGCCGGCATTGCCACCGCCGACGACGAGGACGTCGCAGGATTCCGCCGGGGGATTATTGGCGATTGCGTCGAGATCGGATTTCATTGGCTGCGAATCGGGCAGCACCGATGATAAAGCGAGCAAAACGGAAGGGCAAAGGGCGGAAGGGGAGCGACCTGAGCTACAAAAACTGCAAAGGCGAACTGCAGATTCCTCGTCGCTTGCGCTCCTCGGAATGACAACGTGCCCAGTGACAGCAAGCCGGGTTATCCGGCGCGCTGGAGGAGGGGGCGGAGTTCGCGAATGTCCTTGACGCTCTCGAGGTTGAAGACGCGGTCGATAAGTTTCGTGCTCGCGGCGGCGCCGAGGATCGGGGACATGAGGTCGCGAGCCTTGGCGACGACCTCGTCCCGGCCCATGGGATTTTGGGCGGTGCCGCGCACGGCGTCGACGCGCTCGGTGAGGCGAGTTCCGTCGGTGAGCGTGAGCTCCACGATAGCCACGCGCTTGGGCAGGAGCTTTTCGAGTTCCGCATCCGGGACAAGCTGAATCTTGGCACGCTCGCGAAGAACCGCCGCGTCGTGCATGCGTGCATTATCGTGGGCGGCCTTGAAGGAAGCGGTTTTATCAAGAAGCATGACCGCAAGCATGTATTGCAAGCAGATGTCGGGAATGTCGCGGTTGTCGACGACGGCGGCTTCGTCGGTGGCGATTCGAACGGTGACCTGCTTGACCTGGTCCGCCTCGAAGGGATGTTTTTTGCGCAGATTTTCGAGCGCGTCCAGGGGCGCCTGAATGGGCGATCCGACAGTCCATTTTTTGATGTTGGTGCGCGTGACTTCATAGCGCTCGCCGAGCTTGTCGACCAGTCCGGCGGGATCGGCCTTCGGCAAACTGGCGAGAAGGAAATTATCGGCGCCGGAAAAGGCGTCGGTGACGCCGGACCATCCGGACTGAACGAGCAACGCGGCGGTGACGCCGTCGCGGGCGGTCATGCCCCCGAAGACAAAGGCCTTCTCGAAATGCTCGGTGTCGCGCTGCCAGAAGGCGATGCCGGAGGATTGCTGCGCGGCATAGTCGAGCAGCCAGCGCATCTGCTGGGCATTTAGATTGGCCGCGCAACCAGCCGCGGCGGCGGCGCCGAAACCTTCGGCGAGGCTGTGGGTATCGCGATGGGTTTCGTTCATGAAGTTCTGGCCGCCAAAGGTCATGGAGACGCGCGGGCCGACATCATAGCCGAGCGCGACGGCGCGCAGGAACTGTGCGCCGCCGATGGCGAAACGCTCTCCCGCCGCGAGGGCGGCGGGCACGACGGCACAGCCCGGATGCGAGAGCGAGGGCGCGTGCGAATCGTCGGTCTCGTCGGCTTGAGCGAGCACGCCATTGGCGAGCGCGGCCTCGATGGGGCCGCAGAGAATGTTCGAGGCGACGACCGTAGCGATTTTTTCGCCGCCATAAGAGCGCGCGAACTGAATGGCGGCGCGGCCCGGAGGAAGATCGGAGCCGGAGACCATGGAGGCGACGGTATCGAGGACGTGAAACTTCACCTGCTCGACCACGTCCTCGGGCAGCGCGCGATTGCGAGCCTCGCTCATATAGGCGCTGAGGCGGGTCATGGCCGGGCTTATCTTTTCTGTGCTCTGGTCGGCGCTCTGGCCGGCGGGCCACGCCGGCCAGGGCCTGAAGGCCGCGACGGCGATTGCGGCGCCAGCCTTTTTCAAAAGCCGCCGCCGATCGACTTTGGCGCCGGCGTCAGTGGGCTGCTTCGTGGGGCGATTGCGTTGCATGTTGATCGCCTCTCGGGACTATTTGGCGCCAGCCGTCTTTCCTTCGCTGGGCTGCTCCTTAAGATCGTCGCGGTAAATGACGCCACTCTTCATCACGAATTTGACGCGCTCCATTTCGCTGATGTCCGCGAGAGGATCGCCGGAAACCGCGACAATATCGGCATAGCGGCCCTTTTCGAGCACGCCGACTTGCTTGCCCAAGTCAAAGTTCAAGGTTTCCGCGGCGGTGCTGGTGGCCGTCTGCAAAGCCTGCGCCGCCGGCATGCCCCATTTCACGTAATAGCCGAATTGAAAAGCTTGTATGCCATGGCCAAAGGTGTATGCGCCGCTGCCGAACACCTCTTTCACACCAGAGGCGATCAGGCGCTTGAAGCTGAGCTCGGTCAACTGAAATCGGGTGGCTTTGCCGCCACTGGCCTTCAAATCACGCTTTTCGAGATCGTCCATCAAATCCCACAGCGTTTGATTCACCGAGCGGACGGTGCCGTCCGGCTGCGGCTGCTTCAGAAGCCGGATCGTCTCGTCATCAAGGCCCGGCTTGTTGTCGATGCCAACGGTGAGGTGCATGGGAAGATCGACTCCCGATGCAAGGCAGTTGCGCAGGCCTTCGCCGCCATAGGCATGACAGGAAGCTTTCAGGCCCCGCCGATGCGCCTCATCTACGATGGCCTGGTTCTCCTCGAGCGTGAGGGAAGGAACATTGATCATCGTGCCATCGGGTTTGAACGCGCCGCCCCCACCCAGTGTGTTGGGGTATCCGCTGCCTTCGTAATCTTCGGTCTCGTAAATTTTGATCCAATCCACGCCGTAGTGAGAGCGTTCGCGGACGGCGGCGCGAGCGAGCCAGGGCGAATTGACATCGCTGCTGAGCTGCCAAACGGGATCGCCGGGACCATGGCCGAAGGGCACAGGCAATGACGGTGCGGGATAGTAGGAGCCGCCTCGGGGATCGATTTGCGGACCAGCGACCTGCAAGCGGGGGCCCGGCACCAAACCCTTGTTGATGGCGTCACGCAGCTCGACAGGAGCGTAGGTAAAGGGCGAGCCTTGGTCCTGTAGCGTGGTGAAGCCCGCGTACATGTCCGCCAGCGCATAGTTCAAGCCGATATAGGAGGCACGGGCGTCGTTGGGCTGCGGGTCCTGGAAGAGGTGCACGTGGCGATCGATCAAACCGGGCAGAACCGTCGCGCGGCTGAGGTCGATGACTCGGGCGCCTTGCGGAATCTGGACTTTGTCGGCCGGGCCAACGTCGGCAATGCGATCGCCCTTAATGACGATGACCTGATTCGCAAGCATTTTTCCGGCGCGCGAATCGAAGAGGCGGCCGGCACGAATGGCCACGCCCTGCGGCGGCGGATACTGCATATCCATCTTCGAGGGATCGAATGGGCCGGCCTGCGGACGGACGTTCACGGTTTGCGATCGCGCCGAAATGGCCAGGCCCAAAATCAAAACGGGCGCTAGAAGCAGGAGAGCTTTTGGCAGCAAGGATTTCGATTCACACACCGGGTTGTCCTCCGTATCCGTCCGCCTGAAGTTTCACTTGTTGCGAATGCAGGCTATGTGTTTCTACACCCCCAGAGGCCCGTGTCAAAGGAAAAATCGAGCGGCGGACGCCGGCTCCCCGGCCGGCCGCTTCGATCCGGCGAGGGAGGGCGGTTGTTCGATCCTTCCCAGTACTGAAAGATTTTCGCCGAAATCGATGATGCATAACGGCCGACGTCGCGTAAGATGGAGCAGAGGCTCAGCGACAGGGTGCGGCGGCCCGCCGCACGATCGGAGAGGAACGAATTGGCAGAGACGACGAAAATCCAACCGCCGAACTTTGTGGCTGAAGCGCTGGCGGACTTCGGCAAGGTTGGCGCCATCGCCCCAAGTTCGCGTTTTTTGGTGCGCGCCATGCTGGAACCGCTCTCGCTGGAAACGGCGAAAGTGGCTGTGGAGTTGGGGCCGGGCACCGGAGCGATGACGCGAGCGTTGCTACGGGCGCTGCCGCGCGACGCAACCCTGCTCACGCTCGAGATTAACGAACGCTTCACACGCCACTTGATCGACACGGTCAACGATCCGCGGTTGATCGTGATCAATGCACCGGCGGAGGCGCTGGGCAAGGAACTGAAGCGGCGCGGATATTCGCGAGTGGATGCGATTCTTTCGTCGCTGGCGTTGGGATTCATGTCCGGGGTGCAAAGGCAACGGATATTAGGCGAGGCCAGCGCCGCGCTGAGCGACGCGGGAATTTTCACGCAATATCAATATTTACATTGCCTGCAGTTCAGCGACTGGCAATTGAGCAAGTTCGATCTGGAAAGGCTTCTGGAGCAGTATTTCCGTTCCGTGGAAAAGAAGATCATCTGGCCCAACCTGCCGCCCGCGTTCGTATTTGCCTGCAGGGAAACGCTGGCCGGAGTCTCGCAGCCCACAAACGAAGCCGCAGCCCACCTATAAAGCATTCGCGTCAGGGGATCCCAGCGCCATCTTTCTTGTCTAGTTGATTTGTCTCTACTTGGCGATGTTTGTGCGGCCTTCGGAAGAGGTTAGCGCGGCATCCTGCTCCGCTTTCATCAAATCATCCAACCTGCCCAGGTCACGCCAACGATATTCGTCGGCGCGAAAGGCCAGGATCTTTTCGCCGCAGCCGGCCAGGCGCAAATAGGGCGCGATGATGGAGAAGACGCCTTCTTCGGTCATGAGCGGAAAAATGCGCGGAGAGATCACGTGAATGCCGCAGAAAGCCAGAGGATGGAAGCGGGGCGCAGGGCGGACGAGTTCGGTTTTGTCTTCCTCGTTTGCGCCCCGGCCGGCGGATTTGCGCCCGCAGAGCTGAAGCTGGTCATCGAAAAGCAGGTAGCGGCTGGAAGGCCGCTCCTGTACGGCGAGAGAGACCAGAGCGCGATGCTCGGCATGAAATTCGATCATGAGACGGAGGTCGACATTGCTGATGACATCGACGTTATGAAGGACGAAAGGCTCGCTGGACGAAGCCGGGTCGCGCAGGAAGAAGTCGGCGGCCTTTTTGAGGCCGCCGCCGGTGTCCAGCAGGATCTCCTCGTGAGAGATTTCGATGCGCATGCCAAAGTTGTTGCGCGCGCGCAGGTAGTCGGCGATCTGCGACGAGAAATGATGCGCGTTGACGATGACGTCGCGAATGCCAAAGGAGTGCAAGCGGGAAAGGGCGATCTCCAGCAACGTACGCCCGCCGACTTCCACCAGGGCCTTGGGACGCGTGTCCGTGAGCGGGCGCAGGCGGGTGCCCAGGCCGGCGGCCAAAATCATCGCTTTCATTGGGCCTTCATTTGCCGAGTTTCTCCAGCTCGATATGGCGGACCAGCACGTTTACGCCGTTGCGGGCGCGAAGATGCCTAGCCAATTGCTCGGCGAGATAGACGGAACGATGCTGTCCCCCCGTGCAGCCGAACGAGACCATCAGGTTCTTGAAGCCGCGACTCTGATAGTTGCTCAAACTGGCGTCCACCAGCGCCGAAGCGCCGGCTAGGAAATCGCGCACGCTTTCCTCACGGCTCAGGTAGTCGATCACGGGCGCGTCCTTGCCTGTGAGCGCTTTGAAGCGCTCTTCACGTCCGGGATTGGGAAGGCTCCGAGAATCGAAAACGAACCCTCCGCCATTGCCGCTCTCATCGGTGGGCAAGCTGCCTTTACGAAACGAGAAGCTGAAAATTCGGACCGTGAGCATTTCCGGCTGCGATACGGGCTCCGCTTCGGAAGGGAGTGCGCGCAATTTCTCCGAGGCGGCCATGGCCCTGAAGGCATCCATCAAGGTGGGCAGCGCGATGGGAAGCTCGGCATGCTCCAGCAGCCAGCGCAAGCTCTTCAATGCGTAGGGCACGCTCTGCAGGAAGTGCGGCTTCTGCTCGTAAAAACCGCGAAAACCGTAGGCGCCCATGGCTTGCATCAAGCGCACGTAAACATAGGCATAGTAGTAGTGCATGAAAGCGCGGCGGTCGAGGTCCACGAAGGCGGAGAGCCGGTCGAGATACTCTTCGAGCAATTTGCGGCGCAGTTCGGGAGGCAAATCGGCCTTGGAATCGAAGAGAAGCGAGGCGATGTCATATTGCAGCGCGCCCTTGCGGCCGCCCTGGTAATCGAGGAACCACGGGCGTCCTTCGCGAAGCATGATGTTGCGCGACTGGAAATCGCGGTAGAGGAAGTAGTCGCGCGGCGCGGCCAGCAAGAAGTGCGTCAGGTGGCCGAAATCATCCTCGAGGGCCTGTTCATTGAAGGGAACGCCGGCAAGGCGGAGGAAGTAATATTTGAAGTAGTTCAAGTCCCAGGCGATCGACTGCTGATCGAAACTGGCGCGCGGGTAGCAAACGCTGTAATCGAGGTCGCGTCCGGCTTCGACCTGAAATCTGGGCAGGACGGCGACAACCTCGCGGTAGGCGTCGATCACGGAAGCGGCAATCTTCTCGCCGGCGCGGTTCGCTGAAAGGAACTCAAACAGCGTGGTATCGCCGAGGTCCTCTTCGAGATAGGCACCCTGATCCAAATCCTGGGCGTAGATTTCCGGGACGGGCAGGCCGTGGCGGCGGAAATGTTTCGAGAAGGCGAGAAAAGCCACATTCTCTTCCCGGACGTTGTAGAGAATGCCGATGGCGGTGATTTTCTCGGCGGTGAGACGAAAGATACGCCGACCCGAACCGCCCAGTTCGCCGCGGACCGGCCGCACATTGGTGGCGGGGGAGCCAAAGCGCTCCTGAAAGAGCTTCCTCAGAACGTCCATGGATTCCGCTTTTTGACTTCGGGTATGGCCATTCGAAGCAGACGGATCGAGCTATCCGTCGCCTTCCGATTTTGCAGGAGAGCCCGCGTGGCGGGGCGGTTCATCACCGGGCAGGAATTCGTATCTGTCAATGGCGGCAGCCATGCCCGACTTCGTGCCCGGGGCTGGTTCGCAACGCTGGATGCGGCCCATGCAGCGCACGCGCACCGGGCCGGCCAGAGTAATCTCGTTCGGCAGGGTCATCTCCACTTCGACTGGCGTGCCGTTGCGGATGCCCTGGGGCAACAGGAAATAGATGCCGTTCGAACTCACGTCTTCCGAGACGGTCAAGGCTTCGCGCGGCTCGTCGCCATCCTTCCAGCGGATGACGACCGGGGACTGGATGGCGAAGCGATGAGCACGGCGGCGCTCCGTGAATGACAAGATCTCCTCCTGGACAGACCGTCAGGGCTCCGTGTCGCTGTTGAACGACGTGAGCATGCCAAGAAGCTGCTGCGTATATTGAGGCGAGCCGGAGAACAGGTCCTTCGGGGGCCGGCGATATTTTATCAGGTCGTTATAGACAACGGTTTCGAGCTGGGAGTCAATGCCCCAACCGGCAAGATACTGCAGCCGCAAATCGCGGTCCGTGGTGATCTCCGCGCCTTGGAGCCAAGGCTGCAAATCGGAATATTGGGCGCTGAACGTCGAAAAAAGATCCACCGCGGAGTACAAACCTATTTCGCGCAAGGACGCGGCCGCCGAAGTGTAGTCGGGACTTTCCAGACGCTGCTGGATTTCATCGACATTGATGCGCAGCGGATCCACCTGGCCCATAAAAACCATATCGTAGCCCTGACCAGACCTCGTATTGGCCCAGATCGTACCGTTCGGAAAGGCGTCGAAAAACGTAGCCAACTCGCTCTTGACGGTTTTTTCATCGCTTTCGTAGAGAGGGACGTAGAGGGTGAACATGCCTCCGGGGTTCAGGTGGCGTTTGACGGCCTCGAAATATTCCTTGGAGTAGAGCCCGGCGGTGCCCTTGACGAAGACGTCGAGCGGATCGGAGGCAATGATGTCGAATTTCTCGCGCGTAGTCAGGAGATAGTGGCGCGCGTCATCGTAAACGATGTGCGTGCGCGGGTTATTCATGACGCTATAGTTTTGCGCGCCGAAGTAGCGCGTGGAAATCGGAGGGATGATGGGCTCGATTTCGCAAACGGTGATTTTCTGAATGCTCGGGTAGGTCGTAAAAGTGCCGGCGGATACGCCGGCCCCGAAGCCGATTCCCAATACGGATTGCGGGTGAGGATGGAGCAACGCGGGCAAGTGCCCGACCATTCGCTGGAGCTTCATGTCGTAAGGCTCGGTGGTGGCCTCGACGTGGCCGTTCACGTCGATGCCGACGGCTCCGTCACTCCAGCGCGAAATGGCCACGGAGGAATTTCGGCCTTCCGCGTCGTAAATGATGGTCGATTGGCCGAGGTTCACGGCGCTCTGGCGCCCGTAGGCGATCACTTCGCCGGGTATGGGCTTGATGATCCAGGCCAGGAGCGCAACGCATAAGGCCGAGACTGCCAGCCACGCGGCGGTTTGGCGGGACCAGGATTCGCGGATATAGGGGCGCAGAACGACGAGAGCGCTGACCGCCGATAAAACGAGGAGAAGGCGCTGGGACTGCTGCGTGCCGATCCAGGGAACCAGCGCCAGACTGACCGCCAAAGCTCCCAGGATTCCGCCGAAAGTGTTGGCGGCATAAATTCCTCCCACTACTTTGCCGGAGTCCTCGCCCGGCGCAGCGACGGCGGCCAGGGCCAAAGGAAAACTCGCTCCCCACAAGAGAGTGGCGGGCAGGATAGCCCAAAGGCAGCGGACAAGATCCAATTGAAACGTGTACCAGGGGGCTTTGGAAAGGAAAGTGTTGATGGGCCAATAGGGCAGAGACTCGGAAATGTTGTAGGCGGACCAGGCGATGCCCAGGCAGAGAAGCATCTGGCACCAGCCGAAGGCGAGACGCGGTTTGGTGAATCGCTGCAGCAGGGCGCCAGCGGCGCCGCCGGCTGCGAGCCCGACGAGGAACACGGCGAGAATGATGGAGAAAACGTAAACCGTGGAGCCGAGCATCATGCCCATGAGGCGCGTCCAGACGACTTCGGCGCCCAAGGCGGTGGCGCCGGAGATGCCGATGGCCACATAGACGGAGGAGCGGCTCATGCGTTCGGCAGAGGCCTCGCCGCCCATGCCGAGCACGAAGATTTCAACCTTCTCGGGCACACTCACTTGTGAGGGAAGCCTGGATGCCAGGACGAAGCTCGTCGCGCCGACAAGGAAATTGACGCCGGCGGCCACATAAGTTGCGGTGGAAACGTTGTAGATGCGCAGCAGGTAGAAGCCCGCGCACAAACAACCGAAGACGGCTCCCGCGGTGTTCCCGCTGTACAAGAGACCCCACCAACTGACGCCCCGGGGCGAGGATTCAATCCAGCGCGCGAGGACAGGCAAGGATGCGCCCATGAGCGCCGTGGGCGGCAGCAGCAATACGGAACAGAGCAAAGCGCGAAGCAACGTGCCGGGCAAACCGTACCCGACGGCGGCGAAGTAGACTCGATCGACGTAGGGAATCGCGAAAAGCACGACGATGGAACAGAGGCCCATGCCGAGTTCGAGAAAGGAGTAAAAGCGCAAGGGCCGCTCGAGGGCGGAGCGAAAGCGGTGGAAGCCGGTGCTGCCCAGGCATAAGCCGCCCATGAAAGTGGCGAGCAAAACGCCCAAGGAGACCGCGGTAGAACCGATGGTCAACTGCAGAAGCTGATACCACACGATTTCATAGACCAGGGCCGAGAAGCCGCTGGCCATGAACAAAACGAGCAGTAAAGGAAGAAAGCGCGAAGCGCTATCGTCCGAAGTAATTTGAGGTTGGTTCGCCATTTCCGCTATAAGCCATCCACTTTCCATGAAAACAGAAAAGAGCTCACACGAACAATTGCGAGATCATAGCACCGCTGGGAGGCAGAACCCGAAGGGATGTTTTAGGGCGAGGTTCTTCAGTGCGCGAGAGAAGAGACCGCGTCGGCGCGGTCGGTTTGCCCGGTTTGCCCGGTTTGCCGGGCACTGCGCCGTTGAATCCACAGAAGCAGCAAAATCGCGGGCAACGAGGCGAAGGTGGTGAGAACGAAGAAGGGCACCCAGCCGATGGCTTCGGATAAGGCGCCGCCCGTCGAACCAACGATGGTACGCCCGAGCAATGCCAGGGAGGCGAGAAGAGCGTATTGAGTGGCCGTAAATTCAGGCGAACACAAACTGGAGATATAGCTTATGAGGGCCGTGCCGGCCATGCCGGAGGTGAGATTCTGGGCGGTGACACAGAGCGCAAGATAGCCGATTTTGTGTCCGCTGACGGCCTGGAGCACGTAGGTGAGGTTTCCCAGCGCTTGCACAATACCGCAGAAGATCAGGGAGCGGACAAGGCCCAAACGAACGGTAATGACGCCGCCCAGGATGGCCCCCACGATTACAGGAACAGGGCCGAATAATTTCGAGACGACGGCAATCTCGTTGAGGGAAAAATGAAGCGAGATGTAAAGCGGCGTAGACATGACCGCAGCCATGCCCTCGCCTAACTTGTAATCCAGAATTACCAACAGGATGAGGAGCCAGGATTTGCGGCGCATGAAGTCGGCGAACGGCCCGATTACCGCCGTCGATAGCCAATCTTCAATGGCTTTGAATCCGTGCCGGTCTTGGCGATTGAAAAGCAGGGCGTGATCGCGGTCAGAAGCCTTTGCCGACACCGCAGGCTCGGGACCGAGCAGAAATGTCAGCATTCCCACAGTGAGCAGCCCAGCCATGGTGGCGTAAGCCGCGAACCAACTGAAGCGCGCCGCGATGGCCAGGGCGCCCGCGCCCGAAGCCAGCATGCCCAGAGTGTAGCCAGTCTGAGTCATGGCCGCGCCGGGGCCTTGCAGGTCGAGCGGAAGAATTTCGATGCGCCAGGCATCGATGACAATGTCCTGGCTCGCAGAAAGAAAAGCCACTGCTGCGGCAAAAACAGCCATCGTGCCCAAATTTCGTTGGGGGTCACACAATCCGAGGGCGACGATGGCAGCCGCAAGCGGGATCTGGATCGTTAAGCCCCAACCGCGGCGGCGGCCCAACGGAATCGGCGGGGGAAGGCGGTCAATCAGCGGCGACCACAGGAATTTCAAGGCGTAGAAACTGCCGACCAGAGCGAAGGCGCCGATCGAAGAACGCTTGACGCCTGCCGTGGCGAGCCAGGCGGAAAGAGTCAAGTAGTTGAGCATGAGCGGCAGGCCGCTGGAAAAACCGAGCGCCAGCACCTGGAGCACATGGCGATCGGTATAAACGGCGAGCGAACGACGCCAGCCGGTCATGTTTTCGCTTTCCATACCGTGCGGGAGATGGGATGCGGCCACCCACTCATTCTAGTGGATTGACGAGCGAGGCCCACGTGTTTGATGTGCAGGTCCGTGACAGGTACGGCACTTTTGCAAGGGGGGAAGTTCGGGGGCTGGTCGGATTCAGGCCGCGGTCTTACGTTTTCGGGCGCTTTCGAGTCCGCTGCTGCTGGACGCGTTTGGAGAGCAGCGACTTGGCCTTTTGGAGTTCGGCTCGCCTTGTGGGGCTGAGATTGTGCCCGGCGCGGTTGATGTAAAAGGTGAGCATGCGCATGCCGGAGCCGGGACCTTTGGGGGAGACTCGCTTCGAAGCTAAAGTGCGGGCAATGGTGGCGGCACTCTTATTGAACAGGCCGGCTGGAGGATGTGTGGAGTCTGTTGTGACAGCGGCGCTCCACTTCCTCTTCTTTTTCGGCATATCGGCAATCCTCTCGTCGTTAGATGAAGGAAGCGAGGCCGCGATCATCGCGTTCTCAGACTAACTCAAGTCGTCCTTCGCAAGGCTGAAAACGCACGATAAGAAAATCAACAGTGCCACACCGTTTGGTCGACGGGCGCGCATGATTCACCTCGTTGGTCGCAGGTTATCCCAAAGGTTGCTGGGACGGCAACACCCCGGATACCCTCTTCCGCCCATCTCCCGACAAACGGATTTTCGTCAAATAGAGCGCTAGTGCTCCAATCGAATGAATTACCAGGAACTGGCGAGCCGACCTAGGAGATATGGAGAGGGGTACCCACCCGGTGAGAGTACGGTGCCCCGTCTCACGTCTTATCAATTACCCACCGGAGGCGGACTTCGTCACTTCCGACCTGTCCACACCGAAGTGCAGTGCGTTTTCTGCGGACGACTGGACTTTCCTCCGGTGTGCAAGAATTCCAACGAGCACCAAAGTGGCGACGATCTGTACGAATATGACTGTCACCAATAGCATAGGCCGGCCAGCGAGGTAAACCTCAGGGCCGGGGACGGAAGAAGAAAAGAAAGATAAGTTGGCTAAGTTCCCGAGGGCGATAAGCGCGAGGAGTCCCCAACTGCCCCGATAGACGCCCCAGCAGATGATTCCGTAGATGAACTCGACGATGAATGCAGCGAATGGAGCTGCCGCATACAGGCCCAAACCCAATTTTGGCGATGCCAGCCCGGGCCAGAGCACAATGTCATGAGCGTGGGTCAGCAAATCGAGGATCAAATGGGACAAGATTCCGATCCCGACAGCTCGACCTAGCCATGCGCGGTGGAAACCCTTTTCGATGACTAGCCAGGTTGCAAGAGCGGCGAGGATCGGCGTAGCGACCGAGTGTGAGTAGGGCATGAACGTTAGGTGGATATCCGCAACACTCTGGACCGTCGATTCGGTAGTCGTCCGTTCGACGCCGAGGTAGTTAAGAGCAACCCAGGCCAGCTCCATCGCCTGGACGGAAATCAGGATTGGCGTCATGGGAACTACGGGGTAACGGCGTTTGATCAGCAGAGCGGTGGCAGCGTGATCGATAGCAAACATAAAGGACCTCCTTTGTTTTAGCAGTTAGCGTGCGCTAACTCACTAGGCCAAAAAAATTACGTAATCAGCTTCTTGAAAAGCGCGCCAAGGTCAGCCCTCCATCGCATTGCCGGGCCTTTGACCACTCCAACCTGCATCATGCGAATCAGTTCAGCCAGGGTTCCCTGAAGGCTCGCCGCCACCAGATGGGGATTCACCGATAGTGCGTGGGGCCGTTTGTGTGGCGCGGCGGCAGCCAGGGAGTAGGCCAAGCCGATCATAGTCTGCTCTCGCACCTTTGGACTCGCCTTCGGCCAGAGAACACGGGCGCTGTCGGATAGAAAGGCGAGAACCTCCGGATACGCATCCGCCAGCGCAAGCCATTCACCAATGTATGCATCCACTTTCGCTTCGAAGTCCTCTGCCGAACCCATGGCAGCTGAGCATCTTGTCCAAAGACGCCGATGGCACGTTTCGAAGAGATACAGGGCCAGTTCCTCTTTACTAGCGAAATGCTTATAGAGCGCAGGATTGGTATAGCCGCTGGCGCTGGCGATGTCGCGGATGCTTGTGGCGGCTAGGCCCCCCTTGCTGAAAAGCTTCATGGCCGAGCGGAGGATTTCGCGTTTCGCTGGAGGATCATCCGCGCGAATGTAGAAAGGAAGTGGATTATCCATGACCTGGAGAAGTTAGCAGACGCTAACCTCGTCGTCAAGCCCTTTCTGTGGGTCCCAGTAATAATTGTGAGAGGTAGCCGGTCAACTCCCGAGAAACGGGGTTTTCGCTAAGTGAGATACCAGCACTCCAGTTGACGACTTCCGAGGACTTGGCCGTCATAAATGCTAACCCTTTACTGTTCTAAATTCGTTTGCTTCCAGTAAATGAAAAGTTATAGGCTGCGCGAATCCGTCGCCCCGAAGTCCGCCCAGTTGTGCCCAAGGAGGCCGACTTGAACGATCTTCCCCTGAAACGTGTTTCTGGCGTTGAACTGGACGTGGGTTAAGGCACTCCCGCCTTTCGGCCCGGATATCCACGCGAATGACTTTGGATACGCGGTCATCGGTCATCGCTGGCGCATTTGCTGAACAGATCCGACTACATTCCACATCTAAGGATTGATACGAGCATGGCAAGTTGTCAGTCACGAGTGACATGTCTTTCGACAGCGTGCCGTCATCCCGTGTACGACCTTGCGTTCTGCTCAGGGTCGAAAAACCAGATTGACTTGTTGAAAAGACGTGATCGCCGTCCGTGGTTTTTCATGCACTTTCGCGGGCCAAAGGCCCTTTTTGACAATTGACGAAAAGCCGTCTGCGCGGAAATGTGCGCTCTGTGTTGGGGTCCGAACGTTCTAAGAGAAGCGCTTCGCGCGCCACGTCATTGCCATCAGCGCTAGCAAGCCTGTGCCGAGCAGAAGCAGACTCGAGGGTTCCGGCGCGGTCGTGGTGGTAAACGACCAAGTGCCGGGTCCGGACGAGCCGCCAAGATGCGGGCCGTTATCGAATGCCTCCCCAAAAGTGGTGGCTGTGCTGGTTAGCGACAGAACTGAATTGTCACCGGGAAAGTCGATCAGATTGAAGCTATAGGCCTCATAGTGCGTTGGCTCTGTCGCTGACGGCCCACCTGTGATCGCATGAGCGTCCCAGTAGAGGATGTTGCCGGAAGCATCCGTAGTGATCGCGAAGGTGACGTTTGGTGCCAGGGCTTGTGTAATCAGCAGGCCCGTTCCATCAGAGAACGTATAGCTCACCACATCAGTCGTGATATTGACATTATTCAAATTTGCCAATTGGCTGGTTGACAACGAAGTATCAAAGGTAATTGTCAGCGGGGAGTAGGTTTGAAGGCACGTTGTGCCGCTCGAGGCAAACACGCCACTGCAACCCGCATAGGGCACGCTTTGGTACGTGTAGACCGTATCCGCATGCAGCACGCTTGGCAGCATGAGGCACAGAAGGCCGAAACAAACAGGCAGAGTATATTTCGAGATGTCCCGCATTTCGCCTCCTCAGGATTTTGGGCAGACTCGCCTTTCTTTATCCGTGCAATCGCGTAGCCACTCGAACTTCCAATGTATGCAAACGGGTTACGCTTAGAACGGCTCCCGCAGAGCGCAGGGTTTTGCACCTTTGCTGCAAAACGCGCCCTCACCGACGCAAAAACGGTGGGGCAAAGGTGATTGGAAATTCCCGACGGGGAAGCCGCCCAGGAGTGGAGTCGGGACGCGAAGCAAGGTCGCCGCACCCTCACCGCGGCCATTCTGCAGCGAACCTATTCCTTGATGGCAAACCTCAATGTCACGCCGCAGACTTCGATCAGATCGCCATCCTTGAGCAGAGTGGGCGTGGAGATCGGGCTGCCGTTCACGGTGGGGGCTTTGTCACCGCGGCCGAGATAATAGCCGTCGTCGCGGCGGTTGATTTGAGCGGCGACTTTAGGTTTGAACCAGCCGTTCAGGCGAACCGTGGCCATTTCGGATTTGCCGATCACGGTGAGCTTGCCGGTCAGCGGATACTCCGCTTCGTCGATTGGACCCTGGACGCGGACGAGGGTGGCCACGCGAACCCGCGAGGGAGCGATTTGCGAACGCTCGCCGGTGGAGGCGATCTGCTGCATCAAGCGGCGGCGTTCCTCCGTATCCAGAACGAAAGTTTCGTCCACACTCTTTGTAAGCGTGGCGGATTGCTTGGCCTCCGCAACGGGCGCTTCACCGCGATCGGATTCGTCGACGTAAATCGAGTGCTTGCCGACCATCACGACGTCACCGCCCTTCAAAGCGGCGCGCTTCACGCGCTGGTTATTCACAAAAGTTCCGTTCAGGCTGTCGAGATCCTCGATCACCAGACGGCCCTGCTCGGACTTGATCTGCGCGTGGCGGCTGGAAACCGCGAGATTATCGATGGCGATGGAGTTGTCGGGGCCGCGTCCGATGGTAATCGGGGCGCCATTCACGCGAACCTTCTGCAGCACAGAGCCCTCAAATTTCACGATGAGCAAAGACATGTTCTTTCACCTCTTCGACAGATCAGACGATATTTGAGCACCAAAACGGGAAAAATCTGGCAAACCAACCTTTGGAGCGGCCGCTATCCCGAATGACGATCACGGTGATGTTGTCGTGGCCGCCGCATTCATTCGCCCTTTGCACGAGCCGTTCCGCAGCCATTTGAGAATTGGGCGCCTGCTCCAGGATTCCGGCGATCTCGGTTTCCGAAACCATGCGCGTCAAGCCGTCCGAGCAAAGCAGGAGAGAATCCTTGGGGAGCAGTTCGATTTCGTCGGCGTCGATTTCCACCTTCGCGTCCATCCCCAGAGCTCGTGTGAGCACGCTCTGAAGCTCGCTGGCTGCCGCTTGCTGGCTGGTCATCAGCCCATGGCGCACCTGCTCGGCCACCAAGGAGTGATCCGCAGTCAATTGTTCCAAAACGTTGGCGCGCAAGAGATAGGCCCTGCTATCGCCGACATGGGCCAAAGCCAGGCGGCTGCCGGTTATGCGAGCCGCGACGATGGTGGCGCCCATGCCGCGAGAGGCTGCGTCGCGCAGGGCCTGCTCGTAAATTTGGCGATTCGCCGATTCGATCGAGCGGACCAAATCGTTCGCATGAGCCGAAAATTCCGGGCGCGGCATGGATTTGCCGGGCGCGGCGCTAGAGCCGTTTTCATGTGTTGTGGCGATGACTGCTTCAACTGCAATGGCGCTGGCGACTTCGCCATTCGCGGCGCCCCCCATCCCATCGGAAAGAACAAAGAGACTCCGATCCCGGGAGATGCGGAAGCTGTCCTCGTTGGCGGGACGGACGACTCCCTTATCGGTACAGGCAGCGACATCCCATTCCATTGCGTTCGCGCTCAACGTGGAAAGCTCATTCCGTACCTCTGTGAGGGGCGCAGAGGCAGCAAAATCCGCTCCAAACACGCTAGCAAACGGGAGCTGCCTGGCTCAAGGCGGCGCTCGGGGCTTGTAGCGGCTAAAGCACGTGTGAAATCGGACACCTCGCCCGCGGGTTCCATTGCCTCACAACAAAACTTAATCACACGATAAACAAGGGACGATCGGGAAGATGCATGCCCAGACTGGTTATCTATCGCGAGGGCGAAGCTCCGCGGGTTTTTGAGCTTGCGGGGAATCGTCCTCTCTCCATCGGACGGGCGAAATCCAGCAATCTGGTGTTGGATGATCCGAGCATTTCCCGATTGCATGCGGTGGTGCGCAGCTCTCCGGACGGACCATGGCAAATCATCGACCGCGGCAGCATCAACGGGATCAAGGTGAATGGCCGGGCGGTTAAGGAAGCCACCCTGCGGCCCAATGATGAAATCGTTACCGGCGTGTACCGGATCCGCTTCGAGGAACCGGATGTGCGCGGGGTGCTGGCGCAGAACACGGTTCAACTGCCTAAAGAAGTCGTTCGCTCGCTGGCGGGGCCGGCCTATGCCGAGAGCTTTCTTCCGGTTACACCCATCGCAAGCAATTTTGGAAGCGAGCCTGGAGCGCGCGGAAGTTCCGCCGAGCGCCTACGCGTTCTCGAGCGCGAGAACAAGCTGCTGGCGCTGCTTTTGCGCGTCAGCCGGACCTTAGGAGATCTGGATAGCGTGCCTGAAATGCTCAGCCGCATCCTGGACCTCGTTCTGGAGATCGAAGGCGCCGAACGGGGCTACGCGATGCTGCTGGACGAGTCGTTGATGGGCCGAGGGGATTTCGCGAAGGGAGGCTACGCCTTCCAGCCGGCGCTGCTTCGTTGCCGGAAAGCGGACAACGCGGCGGATCGCACCGACAATCTGATCATTTCTCGAAGCATTATCGGCAAGGTGATGCAAAACGGGAACCCTGTGCTTCTGATTGACGCGCAGTCCGATCCTTCCTTTTCAGCCAGCGAGAGCATCGTGCGGTCGGGCATCCGTTCAGGCATGTGCGCTCCTCTCGGAACGCGTGACCGGCTCTTCGGGCTGCTCTATGTGGATAACGCCTCGCGGAAAGCGATGTTCACACCCGAAGACTTGAATGTGTTTACCGTGATCGCCATGCAGGCAGGTCTGGCCATAGAGCACGTGCGTAGCCGGAACGAAAATGCGCGCCAAGCGCGTAAACTGGCGACGCTCGAACGCTTCCTTTCGCCGCAAGTCGCCGACAAAGCTCTCGCCGAAGCGGGCGCTGTCAAGCTCGGCGGAGAGCAGCGCCGGAACAAATCCTGATCTGGTCCGTAACCTTCTGAATGCAGTAGTGGTGTGCGGGGGGCACTGGTGGTAATCTTCCGGCCGCGACGGATTCACCTAGAGCGCGCACGCGTGCGGCAATTTCCAGTGGCGGCTTAAGTTTCGAATGGCTGCTCGCGTCACGCCCACGTCAACACAATTCGGAGGTAGCTATGCGTAGAGTTGCGTTACCGCTATTCACGCTTGCGGTCGGAATTGCCATCGGGCTTTTTTTCGCGGGCAAAGAGCTCACCGTGCGGGGGCAGAACCGGACGGAAAGCAATTTCGCCGCGGTCCCCGGGGAAGTGGGCGGGTGGGACCTCACCGGGCCGTATGACGTCGACCCGAACTGGCCGAAGCCCATGACACAACTGCCGGGCCACGACGGTTGGACCTGGGGCTCGATGGAGGGCGTTTTCGCCGAGAGTCCCAACCGGGTGTACGTGCTTCAGCGAGGGGAGCTGCCTGACATGAAGCGGCCCCAGCAGATTGCGCTTCCTGAAGTCGGGCCGAGCCTTTCCTTTCCCGTGGGCGAGGTGCCGTGGCGAAATGCTTCGCAAGGCATGGTCGCC
>Ga0335081_10002033_pt1 | contig 31924 bp, 25 predicted proteins | sample Lox_Sample_35_FD_206713 | JGI IMG/M metagenome (GOLD analysis project Ga0335081, IMG submission 206713) | Soil microbial communities from Loxahatchee National Wildlife Refuge, Florida, United States - Lox_Sample_3.5 | ecosystem: Environmental > Terrestrial > Soil > Wetlands | place: USA...
TCACGTTCGATGCCGCCGGCACCGCGTTTGCGGGGGTCGAGATCGCCAAGCTCGAATTCTCGACGGACAATTCGCTGCCCGACTCCGACGTGGTCGTCAACGGCCTCACGGTCGCAAGGTCGTCCGGCAGCGGCCCGCTATTCTTCACCGATCAGGCGACTGCGGCCAATAACCTTACAGTCACCGACGCGAACGGTGCTGCTGTCGCGCTCGCCGACCTGACCTCGCATGGCCAGGCGCTCCACTTCGTGCTGCTCAATCCGCTGACATTGGTCGCCTTCACGGGCACCGATGCCACCGATCCGGTGTTCACGGTCACGCTGTCGACCCAGGCGCCGAACGGCACTTACGACTTCGTGCTCGACAAGCCGCTCGACCAGCCACTCAGCGGCGCCGATGCGCTGCATCTCACGTTCAACTACACGGTTCAGGATTTCGACGGCAGCACCGCGAGCAGCACCTTCACGGTGACCGACACCGACGACGTGCCGGTGCTCGCCTCCGGCGCGGCCGGCCTCGCCGGCACCGTGAACGAGGGCGGGCTGACCGCGTCGACCGATCCGTTCGGCAGCGGCAACGAGCCGTCCTCGGCGACCGCGTTCACGGGCTCGACCGGCGCGCTCGACACGCTCGTGCATTTCGGCGCGGACGGACCCAACACGACGCCGTTCCAGTTCGTGTCGAACGCCACCACAGTGCTGACGAACCTTAATCTCGAGTCGCACGGCGCCGCCGTGGACTTCGCCGCGGTCACGACCGATGCGACCGGCACCACGCTCGCCGCCTACACAGGCGGCTCGGCGAGCGGTACCGAAGTGTTCACTCTCACCCTCGACGGCACCGGGGCATGGACCTTCACGCTGCTGGCGCCGATCGACCACAACGGCTCGCAGACGCTCGATCTGTCCGGCCTGGTGCAGGCGGTCGACTTCGACGGCGACGCCGTCGGGCTGGCGGCGAACGACCTGACCGTCACCATCACGGACGACGCGCCGGTAACCGTCCCCGGCTCCGGCAGCGTATTCGAGGCGGGGCTGACCTCGGCGACCGATCCGTTCGGCGTCGGCAGCCACGTCGGCTCGGCGAGCTTTGCGACCGAGGCGAGCGGCTCGCTCGGCATCCATTTCGGCGCCGACGGGCCGGCCGCGTCCGGCTCGCTCCATTTCACCGATACGACGACCGCGGCCAACAACGTCACCGTCACCGATGGCAACGGCGACGCCATCAGCCTCTCAAGCCTAACCTCGCACGGCGCGGCGGTGCATTTCGCGTTGCTGAATTCGGACACGCTGGTCGCCTACACGGGGTCGACCGCGCCGACGGCGATCAACGCCGCCAGCGTTGTGTTCTCGGTGGCGCTCTCGGCCGCGGCGCCGAACGGCAGCTACGACTTCGTGCTCGACAAGCCGCTCGATCAGCCACTGTCGGGCCCGGACGGGCTCCATTTCTCGTTCGACTATACGGTCAAGGATTTCGACGGCAGCACGGCCTCGGCTTCGTTCACGGTCACGGCGGTCGACGACGTCCCGACCGCGATCGCGGCTTCCGTGGGCCAGGTCGACGAGAGCGGCCTCACGTCGGCGACCGATCCGTACGGCAGCGGCACCGACCCCGGCGCCCCGACGCAGGCGAGCGCCTCGTTCGTCCATTTCGGCGCCGACGGTGCGACGGTCGTGACCACGAATACCGATACGTTCGGCATCGACAGCCAGACCGAGTACCAGAACTTCAACCCGCCCGACGGCGGCAATTTGCGCTTCAGCAACATCAGCGGCTACGGCTTTGACGGCTCGGACTTCGCCCACCCGCGCGGCGATATCGCCGGAATCAGCGGCGATACCGTCACGATAACGGATGCGGCGGGGCCATTCGCGCTCAACAGCATCCTGCTCGGCGAGAATTTCGGCAGCAGCCAGACCGTGACCCTTCTCGGCCTCGACGGGAAGGGCGATGTCCTGGCCAGCGCCACGCTGGCGGTCACCACCATCGACACCTTCGACCCGGCGACCGAGTTCAGTGCGGCCGGCACGGCCTTTGCCGGGGTGCAGCTCGCGAGCCTCGAGATCGTGCCGGGCGATGGCAGCAGCGAGGTCCTCTTCAACAACATCTCGGTGACGAGGACGACGCCGCCTCCACTCTCCTTCACCAACCAGACGACGGCGGCAGACAACGTCACGGTCACCGACGGTCACGGCAATACGGTCGCTCTCGCCGACCTGACGTTGCACGGCCAAGCGCTCAACTTCACCCTGCTCAACCCGGAGACGCTGGTCGCCTTTACGGGGTCCAGCGCGACGGACCCGGTGTTCACCGTCACGCTGTCGAACACGGCGACCAACGGCACCTACGACTTCGTGCTCGACCAGCCGCTCGACCAGCTTGCGGGAACCGGCGGCGCGCTGAACTTCACGTTCAGCTACACGGCGCAGGACTTCGACGGCGACACCGCGAGCGGCACCTTCACGGTGACGGACACCGACGACGTGCCGACGCTTACTGCTGCGGCCTCGGGCAGCGTCTTCGAGTCCGGCCTGACATCGGCGACCGATCCCTTCGGCATCGGCAACCACGCGGGATCGGCCAGCTTCCCGACCGAGGCCAGTGGCACGCTCGGTATCCATTTCGGCGCCGACGGCCCGGCGGCCGGAGCCCCCGTCACCGATACGTTCGGTATCGATACCGAGACCGAGTACCAAAGCTTCAACCCCCCTGACGGCGGCAATTTCCGCTTCAGCAACGTCGGCGGCTACGGCTTTGACAGCTCGGACTTTCCTGTTCTCCGCGGCGACATCGCCGGAATCGGCGGCGATACCGTCACGATAACGGATGTGGCGGGGCCATTCGCGCTCGACAGCATCAAGCTCGGCACCGTCAACTCCACGCCGAACTCCGGCAACAGCGGGACGGTGACGCTCCTCGGCCTCGATGCGCAGGGCGATATCCTGGCGAGCGCCACGCTGACGGTCACCACCATCAACACCTTCGACCCGGCGACCGAGTTCAATGCGGCCGGCACCGCCTTTGCCGGGGTGCAGCTCGCGAGCCTCGAGATCGTGCCGGGCGATTCCAGCGACGAGGTTCTCTTCAACGACATCTCGGCGACGCGGTTGACGCCCGATTCGGTCCGCTTCACCAACCAGACGACCGCGGCGAGCAACATCACGGTCGCCGACGCCAACGGCGACAACATCGCGCTCGCCGACCTGACCTCGCATGGCCAGGCGCTGAGCTTCACGCTGTCCAACCCGCAGACGCTGGTTGCCTTCACCACCAATCCTGACGACCCGGTGTTCACGGTCACGCTGTCGACGACGTTGCCGAATGGCAGCTACGATTTCGTGCTTGACCAGCCGCTCGATCAGCTTCCCGGCACGGGCGGCGCGCTGAATCTCACGTTCAGCTATACGGCGCAGGATTTCGACGGCAGCACCGCGAGTGGCACCTTCACGGTGAGCGACGTCGACGACGTGCCGGTGCTCGGCGTGGCGGCCTCGGGCAGCGTGTTCGAGGCCGGGCTGACCTCGGCGACCGACCCGTACGGCACCGGCAACCACGCCGGCGCGCAGGCCGATCCGACGTCGGCAAGCGGCACGCTCGGCATCCATTTCGGCGCCGACGGTGCGGCGGCGACCGGCGCGGTTGCCTTTACCAATCAGGGCACCGCTGCCAGCAATGTCAGCGTCACGGACGGCGACGGCCACGCGGTGAACCTCGCCGACATTACGTCGCACGGTCAGGCCGTCGAGTTCGTGCTGCTCGATCCGCAGACCCTCGTTGCCTATACGGGCGCGACTGCGCCGAGCACGGTGAACGACGCGAGCGTCGTATTCTCGGTCGCGCTGTCGGCCGCGGCGCCGACTGGCAGCTACGATTTCGTCCTCGACCAGCCGCTCGACCAGCTGCCCGGCACCGGCGGCGCGCTGAACCTCACGTTCAGCTACACGGCCCAGGATTTCGACGGCAGCACCGCGAGCGGCACCATCGCGGTGAGCGACGTGGACGACGCGCCGATCGCGCACCAGGTCACGCCTGCCGCCGTCGCGGAGACCGCCGCAAGCGCGACGGTCACGCTCGTCGCCGGCACCAATTACGCGTTCGGGGCCGACGGCCCGGCGGCGAGCGGGGCCGTCACGTTCGATACCGGCCAGGCCCACGTTACCGGCCCGGCCGGCGAGACCTTCGGCACCCCGACCTACCTGATCAACGGCAACTCGATCGAGATCGAGCCCGGCACGGCCTTCCAGCAGCTCGGCGCGGGCGAAAGCGCGACGCTCGACATTCCCTATACGGTGGTCGATTTCGACGGTTCGTCGGCGACGAGCGACGTTCTGCTGACGATCGACGGCGTCGACCAGAACCCGCAGTTCGCCGGCGGCGCGACCACGGGCTCGATCAGCGAAGTCAATCTCGTCACCAGCGGCACGGCGACCGACACCACCACGGGCGTCATCGCGTTCACGGACGTCGACTACAACGACACCCACACGGCCTCGGCGAGCTACGCGTCCGGCTCGGCCGTGTGGTCGGGCGCGGCGCAACACAATCTCGCGATCCCGGCGCAGACGCTGACCGATCTCGCGAGCGCCGTCACCGCGATGGTCACGACCGACGCGACGCACGCGGCGACTGGCGACGTCACCTGGACGGTGAGCCTGCCCGACAAGGACCTCGATTTCCTCGCGCAGGGCGAGACGCTGAGCGCGATTTATAACATCACGGTCGACGACAACCACGGCGGCAGCGCGACCGAGCAGATCGCGGTGACGTTCAACGGCGCAGATGACGGGCCGATCGTCACCGACGCCGGCACCAATCCGGGCACGTTCTCGGAGGGCACCGTGCCGCAAACGCAGACGGCGAGCGGGACCGTCCATTTCATCGATGCGGATTTGAACGATACGCACGGCGTCTCGGTCTTACCGAACTCCAATATCGGCACGTTCACGGCGCAGCTTGCGACCGACTCGGTCGGCAACGCGACGGGGGCGGTGAACTGGAGCTACACGATCAGCCCGGCGGATTGGGCTGCGGCCCGCCTGCACTTCTTCACCGAGACGTATGCGATCGACATCGAGGACGGCAATGGGGGCGGGACGACTGGCTCCGCGACCGTGACGCTCCAACGCCAGGGGCCGACCGATATCTCGTTCGCAGCGTCGAACTCGGCGCTTGATGATCCGGGTGGCGTTTTTTCCGGCAGCAAGGCGCTCTTTCCCGGCGATACGCTCGGGACGTTCACGGCCACGGGCGATCCCAATGCGGGTGATCAATTCACCTATTCGTTCCAAGGCACCCCGCCGGCGGGACTTACCCTCGATGCGTCCAGCGGCGAGCTTTCGCTGTCCGCCCCGGCCGGCAGCACCAACGAAACCTTCACGGTCGCGGCGAGCGACGGCATCGATCCGCCGGCGACCACGACGGTCACGTGGTGGGTCGGCGACGCGCTCAACGAGGCATCGCCGTCGTTCGCGGCGAGCACCTCCGACGTGCTGCTTGCCTATGCGCTCGGCGTCGACGAGACCATCACCGGCCTCGGCCGCGCCAATGCGCTCAATGTTCTCGCCGGCCAGGGCGGCGGCGACCGCTTCGTCCTCACCAACGCGAGCTTCACGTCGAACGACGTCATCGTCGGCAAATCCGACCTCAGCGATGGAATCGTGCTGTCCGATACGTCGGGCGTCACCGTGGTGGATTCGGACTTCGCGCATGTGACCAACGTCGGGCTCCTGGCGATCGGCGGCAGCGGCGCCAACAGCGTGACGCTCGGCGCCGATGCGAGTGCCAATGTCGGCGGCGCCGGGCACAGCTTCGTGGTGAACGACAGCGGTACCGGCAACCTGACCGTCGACGGATCGGCAATGACCGCGGACTTGGTCGTGTTCGCCGGCAGCGGCACGAGCGACCATCTGACCGGCGGCTCCGGCGACGACGCCTTCTGGCTGACCAGTACCGCGTTCAACGCGGGCCAGACCATCGCCGGCGGCAAGGGCTCCGATACGGTGGACCTGACCGACTCCGGCTTCACGATCACGGATGCGGCGTTCGCGCATGTGAGCAGCGTCGAGACGCTCGCGCTCCACGGCAGCGGTGCCGAAACCGTGCTGCTCGGCTCCGACGCGAGTGCCGACGTCGGCGCGGGCGGAACGCTGACGATCGACGATTCGAACGGCACCGGCGATTTGACCGTCGATGGGAGTCTACTTCAACCGGGCACGAACCTCACCGTGATCGCCGGCGGCGGCGTCACCGACACGCTGACAGGTGGGCCGGGCGATGACACCTTCGTGATCGCCGCCGCCGCCTTCGGCTCCGTCAGTCAGCCGACGCCCCAGAACATCGAAGGCGGGCTGGCAAACGACACGCTGTGGATCACCGATATATCCGATATCTTCCTCGGACAAGGCTTGTCCCTCGTGTCGGGTATCGAGGAGCTGAAGCTGTCGGGGTCGGGCGAGGCTTCCTTCTTTCTCACCCGTATTCCCGATGCTATCACGACGGTCGACGTCTCGGGGATGACGGGGACAGCGCACGTGGACGGCTCGGGCGATCAAAAAGATCTGGTCATGATCGGCGGACCGGGCGCAGACAACCTGCTCGGCGGATTGGGCGACGACACCTTCGAGTTCACCGATGCGGCCTTCCATGGGCAGAACCAGTTCATCGAAGGGAGTCAGGGCAGCAACACGCTCTCGATCACCGACACCGGCGACATCACGATCAGCGACGCCGATTTCACCCAGCTCAGCGACATCGAAACGCTCAAGATCGGCAGCGAGGGAACGGCGACGCTGACGCTTGGCGCAATCGCCAGCGAGGAGGCGACGTTGAACCTTGCGAGCGGGACCCTCACGCTCGACGAGACATCAGACTTTGGGCTGATCCAGCTCGACGCCTCGAAGTTCACCGCCAACCTCGAGGTCGTGGTCGGGGGCGCGCTCCAGACCATCACCACCGGGAGCGGGCACGACACCTATGCGTACGAGACATTTCTCGAACCGGGCTCCTTCTTCCCCCAATTGACGATCGACGATTTCAAGTCGGGCGACAGCATTCAGATATCGGCTTTCCGGGCCGGCGCCGGCGGCGTCACGCCCAACGAGAACGTGAGCTCGATCTACGAAAGCTCGACCGGAACCGGCTTCACGTCGGCGAGCGATCGGTTCCACTTCGATACGGCGAGCGGCGGCCTCTACTACAGCCACGACGGGACGACGGCGAACGAGGTGCTACTCGCCACCGTCACCAATGGCACCATTCACGCGGCCGACATCCACATCGTGTGAGCCGGCCACGGCGGCGCCGGCGGGCGAGGGAGGACTGCTGCCGTTTGACCGCCGTCCGGCCTGAGATACGCTGTCCTCTCGATTCCAATGGGGCCGGCGGATGGGAGAGACGGAAAGCGCACGGGCGAGCAGGACATCCGTGCCTCAGGCAGCCTGGCCGCTGCTGCGCTCGCTCGCCGGCTATCGCGCCGAATTCCTGCCGCGCGACCTCGCGGCCGGGCTGACGCTGGCGGCGATCGCGATTCCCGAGCAGATGGCGACCGCACGGCTCGGCGGCTTCGAGCCGCAGCTCGGGCTGATCGTGCTGGTCGCGGCCGCGCTCGCCTTCGCGCTGTTCGGCGGCAGCCGCTTCCTCTCGTGCGGCGCCGATTCGACCATCACGCCGATCTTCTTCGGCGGCCTGACGGTGCTCGCGGCGGCGCATCCGGGCGACTACCCGGCGCTCGCCTCCGCGCTCGCGCTCATGGTCGGCATCCTGCTGGTCGCGGCCGGCGTCTTCCGGCTCGGCTGGATCGCCGACCTGTTGTCGATCCCGGTCACCACCGGCTTCCTCGCCGGCATCGCGGTGCACATCATCCTGTCGCAGCTGCCGAGCGTGCTCGGCGTGCCGGCGCCCGAAGGCGGGGCGACGCTGCAACGCATCGCGGCGCTCGCCGGCGAGATCGGCGGCACCAATCCCTTTACGCTGGCGATCGGTGCCGGCGTGCTCGTCAGCATCATCGTGTCGGAACGCATCGACGGCCGCATCCCGGGCGCGCTGATCGGCCTTGCGGCCGCGACCATCGCGGTGATCGCGTTCGGCCTCGACCATCGCGGGGTCGGGACGCTGGGCGAGATCAAGGGCGTCTTTCCCCATCCGGCCCTGCCGCTGGTCTCGCCGTCCTACTATTCCGGCCTGTTGCCGCTCGCCCTTATCATCGCGGTCACCGTCATGGTGCAGACCGCCGCGACCACGCGCTCGTTTCCGCCATCGCCCGACGAGCCGCCCGACGTCGACCGCGATTTCGTCGGCGTCGGCGCCGGCAACATGCTGGCGGGCCTGATCGGCGCGTTCGCGGTCGATGCCAGCCCGCCGCGCACCGCGATCGTCGCCGAAAGCGGCGGGCGCTCGCAGCTCGCCGGCCTCGTCGCCGCCGCGATCACGGTCGCGCTGCTCGCGGCCGGCGCCGCGCTGCTGCGCCACGTGCCGCAGGCGGCGCTCGGCGGCGTGCTGCTGTTCGTCGCGCTGCGCATCTTCCGCACCCGCCAGATCCTCAGCATCTACCGCCGCACGCTCGGCGAGTTCCTTCTCATCGTCGCGACCGCCGCCGCGATCGTGGTGCTGCCGATCGAGGAAGGGGTCGGCATCGGCATTGCCCTCTCGCTGCTGCACGGCATCTGGACCACGACGCAGGCTCGCCTCGTCCTGTTCGAGCGCGTGCCCGGCACCACCATCTGGTGGCCGTGCAGCGCGCGCACGAAAGGCGAGACCGAGCCCGGCGTCATCGTCGCCGGCATGCAGGCGCCGCTCTCCTTCCTCAATGCCAATCAGTTCCGCGCCGACGCGCGCGCGGCGCTGCAATCGGCCGCCGAGCCGCCGCGGCTGTTCGTGCTCGAGGCGACCGGCATCGTCGAGATCGATTACACCGCCGCCCAGGCGCTCATCGGCTTCATCCGCGAATGCCACCAACGCGGCGTGCTGTTCGCCATCGCGCGGCTTGAATCCGTGCGGGCGCAGGAGGCGTTGACGCGCTTCCACGTGCACGAGGTGCTCGACCCCGACCGCATCTTCCGCAGCGTCGAGGAGGCGATCCGCGCGCTCGCGCGGCGGCCGGCGTGAGCGCTACGCTCGACCGGGCTCGAGTTCCATTTCCAGCATTGAGGCGCGGACGTCCGCGACATAGGCGAGCGAAGCGACGTGGAACCTGAACTGCGTGCCGTGCGCGCGCGACGACTGTTCGAGGCGACCTCGCATGAGGCGCCGCTCGCAACATCTCGATTGGAGTCGTGCCATGAGCAGGACAACACAAATGCTCGCAAGCTGCGCGGTGTCGCTCGCGCTCGTCGGACCCGCGCTCGCCCTCAACCCGCAACCGCTGCCGCCCGGCCTCTACCACGGCTACCTGCCGCGGCCGGCGGTTACGCCCGTCTACCGCTGGGGACCCGGCATCCGGCTGCCGCACTGCCACGGCGTGCAGTTCGGCGATCCGCGCACTCATCCGCCGGTGCGGGTCTGCGACTGAGCGCATGTCGCGGCGAAAGCCTGCCCCGCACTTGATGCGGGGTGGACGCCGGTTCGCCCATTGGGACATGCGCCAGGCATGGTCCCTTTGGCGGCGCGGCCTTGTGATCCTTGCCGGTTGGCTCCCGGTGGGCAAGATTGTGCGTGCTGAGTTTGCCCACAGAAGAAACCGGGAGGACGCCGTGACGCTTCGTCGCCGACACTTCTTGCACCTTGCCGCCGGCGCCGCTGCGCTCGCCGCCTATCCGCGCCTCGCCCGCGCGCAATCCTACCCGGCCCGCCCGGTGCATATCGTCGTGCCGGTCGCGCCCGGCGGCGCGCTCGACATCCTGGCGCGGCTGATCGCGCAGTGGCTCACCGACCACATGGGCCAGAGCTTCGTCATCGAGAACCGGCCGGGCGCCGGCACCAATATCGGCGTCGGCGTGGTCGCGCACGCGGCGCCCGACGGCTACACGCTGCTGCTCATCCCGCAGTCGGTGACCACCAATGCGACGCTCTATCCCAAGCTCGACTTCAATTTCATCCGCGACATCGTGCCGGTCGCGATGATCAGCCGCCTGCCGCTGGTGATGGAGATCAATCCGTCGATCCCGGCGAAGACCGTCGCCGAGTTCATCGCCTACGTCAAAGCCCACCCCGGCAAGGTCAGCATGGCGTCGGGCGGCAGCGGCAGCGCCTCGCATGTGGGCGGCGAGTTCTTCAAGATGAAGACCGGCATCGACATGGTGCACGTCCCTTACCGCGGCGGCGCGCCCGCGCTCGTCGACCTGATCGGCGGGCAGGTGCAGGTGATGTTCAGCCCGCTCCCCGAATCGATCGCCGCCATCAAGGCCGGCAAGGTGCGCGCGCTTGCGGTCACCACCGCCGAGCGCTCGCAGGCGCTGCCCGACCTGCCGACCGTCGCCGAGACGATCCCCGGCTTCGAGGCGAGCACCTGGCAGGGCATCGGCGCGCCGAAAGGCACGCCGGCCGATATCGTCGACAAGCTCAACCAGGAGATCAACGCCGCGCTTGCCGACGCCAAGATCGGGCAGCGCCTCGCGGCGCTCGGCAGCATTCCGACGCCGATGTCGCCCGCCGACTACGAGAAGCTGATCGTCGCGGAGACCGAGAAGTGGGGCAAGGTCATCCGCGACGCGCACATCACGCTGCAGTGATGCGCCGGCGGCCCTGGTCGTTGCGCGGCCTTGCGCCCGATCAATTGCTCCCGATCTTTTGATCCCTTCTTCCTGCGACGAGAAAGCGCGGAAACCCCGGCCGCCTCGCGGATTTGATCCGATGAGGCGGCCACCGGCCGCTTGCCTTGTAGCACGCCACAGATCGGAGAAGTTTACATGACAGGGAAGCTTGATGGCGCAAGGAGCAAGATCATCGCCGGCGCCGCGGCGCTCGCGCTCGCGGCCGGCGTCGTGATGGCGACGGCGCAACCGGCCGCCGCGCGCCCGTGGCATCACTGGCACGGCGGCTTCTGGCCGGGTCGGGTTGCGGCCGGCATCGTCGGCGGCGCCATCGCGGCGGCGACGTCGCCGTTCTGGGGCCCCGACTACTACGGCTACGACTACGGTCCGGGCTATGCCTGGGCGCCGGGCTACGCCTATGGTCCGGACTATGCTTACGCGGGGCCTGCGCCGGGCGGGGACGTCGCCTACTGCGAAGCGCACTTCCGCTCGTACAATCCCGCGACCGGAGAGTATCTCGGTTACGACGGCGCCTACCATCGCTGTCCGTAGCGCGGCGACGGCGGCCGCTATCTGGCCGAGATGGATCCGGAGCCGTGGATGTCCTTGGTGAGCTTCGGCGACCCCAGATAGGTCAGGTCGCCGGAGCCGGCGATCCGCACATCGAGCGTGTCGCTTGCGTTCACGGTGGCGTCGCCGGAGCCGCCGATGTCGACCCTAGCGCGTTTCGCCTGAAGCCCGGCTGCGTCGACGTCGCCCGATCCCCTGACCGACAGCGTGAATTCCTCGACGCGGCCGGTGAGGCGGATGTCTCCCGAGCCCGCGATGCTGACGGACAGCGCCGGGCCGTCGAGATGGTCCGCCTTGATGTCGCCGGAGCCGCGCAGGTCGATCCCGCGCAGGTCGGCCACCGTGATTTGATAGATCAGCGACTTGGCCTGGAAGCTCTTTCCTTTCGGCACGCCAAGATAGAGCACGCCGTCCTTCACGGCGGACGTGAGAAGGTCGACCAGATTGTCGTCCGCGGTCACCGACAGGCTCTGCGTCCCGGTCCGGTCGATCACCACGTCGGCGGGTGATTCGAGCCGGATGGAGGTGAACGGCGGCACGGTCCGGTTTTGCGTCGTGATATTGCCGGAGCCCTTGATCATCGGGCCGCCATTGTTCACCTGAACGCAGTTCACGCAGCCCGATGTCATTGCGTCCCTGATCGCCCGATACGCCGAGTGGCCGACATAGACCGCGCCGAGGACGGCGCAGCCCACGATCGCCAGGATGATCAGCAGTGCCTTTCTCATTTGTCGCGTCCTATTTCGCCTTGAGCTTCAGCAGCGCATCCGCGTTCTTGTGCGTCAGCTTCTCCATGTCGGCCGGCGCAAGCGAGATCTTGTCGAGGAACTCGCGGCCCTTGGAATTGGGCGCATACGGATAGTCGACCGAGAACATGATGCGGTCGATGCCGAAGGTGGTCAGCGCGGCGAGGAACGGCGGCTCGCTGAAGATGCCGCTGTTGGTGATCCACACCTGGTCGAGGATGGCGCGGCTCGGCGCCCGCTTGAGGTGATCGACGTCGTTCGCCGAGCTTTCGTCGACGCGGCGCAGCATCACGGGCAGCATCTCGCCCATGTGGCCGATGATCAGCTTGAGCCGCGGATGCTTGTCGAGCGTGCCGGCAAACACCATGCGCAGCACGTGGATCGCGGTTTCCTGGTGCCAGCCCCAGGAGGCGCTCTCGAGCGAGCGCGCGGCGCCCGCCGGCAGCTCCGAATAGTAGGCCTGGCGCACCGGCTCGGGCGCAAGGTGCGGATGGATGTAGATCGGCACGTCGAGCTCGACGGCAGCCGACAGCAGCAGGTCGTAGCTCGGATGATCGAGGAAGCGGCCGTCGGTCGTGCCGTTGATCAGCGCGCCGACAAAGCCGAGCTGCTTGACGCAGCGGACGAGCTCGGCCGGGCAGGCATCGGGGCTCGCCATCGGCAGCACCGCGAAGCCGGCGAAGCGGTCGGGATGGCGCGCCACCGCGGCCGCGAGATGATCGTTCATCTCGCGCGCGAGCACGACGCCGTCGGCGCCCGGCACGAGATCGGGGCCCGGCCCCGTGTTGGAGAGCACCTGCAGCGTGATGCCGGCCTCGTCCATCGACTTGAGGCGCGCCTCCCCGATGTCGGGCAGGAGCGTTATCGGATTGACGCCGTGCTTCGGCGGGTTGCGCGGGCGGAAGCCGCGCCGGCTGATCGCGCCGGGATCGATCCGCTTGGCCAGGGCCGGGACCGTGAAATGCTCTTCGAGCGCGACCACGCGCATGGGCGGTTTCCTCCGTTGTTGCGCCCGCCTTGTCGCATCCGGGAGCCGCACCCCGCAAGCGGGTCGCAGGGATTTGCGCTAGTGTCCCGATTCCGACGTTCGTATCACTTTGCAGCACTCTCTGTACGAACGTCGGAATCGAAAGGACACTAGCCACTTTATTGATTCTAGTGCGGCTTTTGGATTTGACGTTCCTATGCGGACTCGCGGCAGAGTGGTAGGAACGTCAAATCCGCCGCACTAGCATGCGCGGACAGAGTAGGGCACGAGGCCATGATCGACATTTCCAGCGGCGACGCCCGCCTCGATGCGTTTCTCGCCGACGGCTACCTGCGCGTGCGCGGAATGTCGTCGCGCTTTTCCGCCGCGATCTGCGGGCATCTGCTGCGCCGCCAGAGCTCGCTCGGGATCACGGGCGATCTTCTGGAGATCGGCACCTTCGAGGGCCGGTTCTTCATCGCCATGGCCATGCTGCTGGCGCCCGGCGAGCACGCGCTCGGCATCGACGTGTTCACCTGGCCGAGCCCCAAGGTCTACGATCGCCTGCTGGAAAACTGCGCCGCCGCCGGACTGGCGGCGGCGAGCTACACGGCCTGGAAAACCGATACGCGCAGCATCACGTCGGACACGCTGCGCGCGAAGATGCCCGGCGGCCGCGCCCGCTTCATCCATGTCGACGGCGAGCACATCGCCGAGTGCCTGCGCAACGATCTCGCGCTCGCGCATGCGGTGCTGCATCCGCGCGGCGTGATCGCGCTCGACGACATGCTGCATCCCGGCTATCCGACCCTGATCACCACCGTGCTCGACTATCTCGAGCATCATCCCGAGATGCGCGTTCTCTGCATCGTCGACCGCGAAAGCATCACGGCGGCGGCGAAATTCCTGATCTGCCGCGCGGAGGCGGCCGCGGCCTACGAGCAGGACCTGATGGCGCGTTTCGCGCCCTTCCACTACCCGCTCGGCGCCGACGTCGGCGGGCATTTGACGCTGGTGCTGACGCCCGATCCCACGCTGCCCAACGTCGCGTAACGCATATCCCGGCGAAGCGGCACATGCTCGCCGACAAGGCTATGCGCCAAGCAACTCGCGCGGGTGCCGCGCACCCGCGCGATCAGCCGCCATGCCGCAAAATGCCACACGATCCGCTTGTTCTTGACCCTGCGTCGGGCGCAGTAGAAGATATTCGTCGGCTGGGCGTGGCGGCTTCGCTGGATTGGCTGCTCGACTGCGTCGGCGGCGCCGCAAGGCGCAAAGGCGGTCACGCGGAAGCTCCGTGCACAGAAACCGCCGAGAAGCACCACAGCGACACCAGGGAGATTCGAAAATGGCCAAGTCAACGACACCGATCCGCCGGCGCACATTCATCCAGGCGGGTCTCGCGCTCGGCGCCGGACAGGTGCTGGGCGCTCCGTTCATCATCGCGGCGCGCGGCGATGCGCCGGTCAAGATCGGCATGGTCAATCCGCTGACCGGCGTGCTCTCGGCGCTCGCCCAGAGCGAGGTCGACGGCGCCAAATATGCCGAGGCCGAGATGAACAAGAAGGGCGGCATTCTCGGCCGCCAGGTCCAGCTTCTGGTCGAGGACTCGGCGAACGACGTCGGCACCGGCGTGCAGAAGACGCGCAAGCTGATCGACCGCGACAAGGTCGACGTGATCCTCGGCGACGTGAACTCGGGCATCGCCTACGCGATGTCGCAGGTGACGAACGAGAAGAAGGTCTTCCACATCGTGCCGGGCGGCCACACCGATCCGATCACGGGAACGAACTGCAAGTGGAACGTCTTCCGCGTCTGCAACACCACGACCATGGACGCCGAGGCGGTCACCCCCGAGCTGGTCAAGCGCTTCGGCAAGAAATGGTTCTTCATCACGCCCGACTACGCCTACGGCCACACCCTGCAGGACGCCTTCGTCAAGGCGCTGAAAAAGGCCGGCGGCACCTTCGAGGGCGACATGCTGCCGATCAACAACACGGATTTCTCCGCCACCCTGATCAAGGCGAAGGGCTTCAAGCCGAACGTGCTGCTCAACAACATGGGTGGCCTCACCCAGATCAACTGCATGAAGCAGTTCACCCAGTTCGGCATGCAGAAGGAGATGGCGCTCGGCGGCGCGCTGTTCGAGCTGGAAAGCATCAAGGGCTGCCCGCCCGATGCGCAGACCGGCTGGTGGGACATGGAGTGGTGGTGGAATCAGCCCAAGGTGCCGGAAGTCGTGAAGTTCGTCGCCAACTACCGCGCCGCGACCAAGAAGACGCCGTCGGCGCGCGACTGGTTCGGCTACGTCTCGATGCACTCGGTGCGGCTCGCCGCCGAGAAGGCGAAGTCGCTCGAGGGTCCGAAGCTCTCGCTCGCCATGGAGGACATGGAGCTGCCGCCCGACGTTGCGCTGCAGCCCGGCACGGTGCGCTACCGCAAGGGCGACCACGAGCTGATGCCCAACATCTTCGTCGGCGAGGTGCACACGTCGAAGAGCGCCGACAAGGACGATGTCTTCACGGTCGCAGAGCTGGTGTCCGGCGAGAAGGCCGCCGGCTCGGTCGCCGACACCGGCTGCAAGATGGTGCAGCCGAGCTGAGCCAAGGCACGGCGGTTGCGCTCCCTCTCCCCAAAGGGGAGAGGGCTGGGGTGAGGGGCTCTGTGCGTTTCGATTGAAGCTCCGAGCGCCCCTCACCCGACGCGCTTTGCGCGTCGACCTCTCCCCTTCGGGGAGAGGTTTAAGGAAGCGGGCACATGGCTCAAGTCATCCTCTACAACGTCACCAACGGCCTCATCATCGGCACCTTCTACGTGCTGATGGCGCTCGGCCTGTCGCTGATCCTCAACCTCAGCAACGTCATCAACTTCGCGCACGGCAATTTCCTCGCGCTCGGCGGCTATATCGCCTTCACGCTCGCGCCGGCGCTCGGCTACTGGGGGGCGCTGCTGGTTTCGCCGCTCCTCACCGCGGTGATCGGCATCGCGGTCGAGCGGCTGATGATCCGCCACCTCTACCGCCGCGATCCGGTCTACAGCCTGCTGTTCACCTTCGGGCTTGCCTTCTTGATGCAGGATGGCGCGCGCTACCTCTGGGGCACCAACCCGGTGCCCCTCGGCCTGCCCGATGCCCTGGCGCAGCCGATCACGGCGGACCTGTTTTTCATCACCTGGTACCGCGTCTTCATGGTGGCGGTCGTGATCCTCACCGTGATCGGTCTCTTCGTCTTCCTGCGCCGCTCGCGCGTCGGCCTGCGCATCCGCGCCGGCACGCTCGACCTCGAGACCGTGGCGACGCTCGGCGTCAACGTGCGCCATCTTCGCACCTTCAACTTCGGCGTCGGCTGTCTGCTCGCCGGGCTCTCGGGCGTGCTCGCGGCCGGGCAGATCGGGCTCAATCCCAACATGGGCGACGACCTGCTGATGCCGAGCTTCATCGCCATCATCGTCGGCGGCGTCGGCAGCCTGATGGGCACGCTGTTCGGCGGCCTGCTCATCGGCATGGCGGCCGCGCTCACCACCGCGATCTATCCGGCGGCGAGCGAGGCCGTGATCTACGCGATCCTGATGGCGGTGCTGCTGCTGCGGCCGCGCGGCCTGATGGGCGAGGAAGGGATGATGTCGTGAGCGCGACCTTCCTGGCGGAAACCGACGAAAAACGCGCGATCGGCGTCACCTATCTCAAGCTTGGCGCGATCTGGGTGCTGCTCGTGACCGCGCCGTACTGGTCGCCGTTGCTCGGCGGCTACACGGCGCTCGCCGGCAAGGTGCTCGTGTTCGGGCTGGCCGCCATGGCGCTCAACCTGCTGCTCGGCTTCACCGGCGTGCTCAGCTTCGGCCACGCCGCCTATTTCGGCCTCGGCGCCTACGGCGCCGGGCTCACGCTGCGCTACCTCGTGCATTCGACGCCGCTCGCCATGCTGCTCGGCACGCTGCTTGGCGGGCTTGCCGGCACGCTGTTCGGCCTTCTGATCGTGCGCCGGCGCGGCGTCTACTTCGCGATGTGCACCATCGCGTTCGGCCAGCTCTGGTACTATCTCGCCTACAGCTGGAACGACTTCACCGGCGGCTTCGACGGGCTGCGCGACTTTCACCGCGCGCCGATCGGCTTCGGCCCGCTGACGCTCGACCTCACCGAGGGCGGCACGCGCTTCTACTTTTTCGTGCTCGCCGTCTTCGCGGTCGCGGTGGCGCTGATGGGCCTCGTCCTGCGCTCGCCGTTCGGCCGCACCCTGCTCGCGATCCGCGAGAACGAGCGCCGCGCGCGTTTCCTCGGCATTCCGGTCGAGCGCCACATCTGGCTGTCGTTCTCGATCTCCTGTTTCTTCACCGCGCTCGCCGGCACGCTCTACGCGTTGCTCAACAACTTTGCCGACCCGCAGGCGTTGCATTATTCTCAGTCGGGCTTTTTCGTGGTGATGACCGTGATCGGCGGCATGCGCACCTTCTGGGGCCCGCTGCTCGGCGCCGCGGTGTTCGTCGTGCTGCAGGACTACTTCTCCTCGATATGGCCCCTGAGCTGGATGTGGTGCATCGGTGTGATCTTCATGATGGTCGTGTTGTTCTTCCCGCGCGGCCTGCTCGGCTCCCTGCGCCGGCGCGTCTCGGCGTGACCGGACGCGGAATTCTGCCCAAGGAGGCGCCATGTTGAAGCGTTTGCTGCTCCCGCTCGCCGGCCTCGCGCTGTTCGGCGCCGCGGCTGCCGCAGCCGAGACCTACCCGACGCACACGGTCACGATCATCGTGCCGTTCCCGGCCGGCGGGCCGGCCGACATCACCGGCCGCGTCATCGCCGACCAGCTTTCGCGGCGGCTCGGCCAGGCCTTCGTGATCGAGAATATCGGCGGCGCCGGCGGCACGCTCGGCACGACCCGCGCGGCGCGGGCGACCGCGGACGGCTATACGCTCATCATCGGCCACATGGGGACGCACGCGGCGGCGCCCGCGCTCTATCCCAACCTCGCCTACAACCCGGTGACCGATTTCGCGCCGATCGGCCTCATCGCCGAGCTGCCCGAGGTGCTGGTGACGCGCAAGACGCTGCCGCCGAACACGCTCACCGAATTCGTCGCCTACGCCAAGGCGAACGAGGCGAAGCTCAACATGGCGCATGCCGGCGTCGGCTCGGTCTCCTATGTGGGCTGCCTGTTGCTCAACACCTCGATCGGCATCCATCCGACGCTGGTGCCGTTCACCGGCAGCACGCCGGCGACGCAGGCGCTGCTGGCCGGCCAGGTCGACTATTTCTGCGATCCGATCATCGGGCAGATGCCGCACATCAAGGCCGGCAGCCTGAAGGCGCTGGCGATCGCGGCGCCGCAGCGCCATCCGCTGCTGCCCGACCTGCCCACCGCCGCCGAGCAGGGGCTGCCGGCGTTCAACGTCGCGCCGTTCTTCGCGCTGTTCGCGCCCAAGGGCACGCCGCAGCCGATCGTCGACGCGCTCGCGGCCGCGCTCGACCAGGGGCTCGACGATCCGGCCGCGCGCAAGCGCTTCGGCGATCTCGGCGCCACCGTCGCCGCCAAGAGCCGGCGCGGCCCGGCCCCGCTCGCCGCGTTGGTCAAGAGCGAGGTCGCGCGGCTGACGCCGATCCTGAAGGCGGCGGCGATGAAGTGAGGTCGGCCGCGAGGTGTCCGTTTCAAGCTAAGAGCGCGGTGGAAAAAGCAACAGGCTAAGGAAAGCCATGCGCCGTGATTTCGTCGCGTGCCCAAAGCGCCGCCAAGCGGCGCGTGCGGTCCTGATTGCCAAGGTTGCGTCTGACCTGTTCATGCGAATCATCGGATCATAGTCAGCGGCGTGCCTCTTCTCCTGCAACTCGACCACCGCTGCCGCGAACGCAACGACGTTCGATCCGAAACCGCCCCGCGGCTCATGTGGCCTGAACTTTTGCGGCAAGGTCTGCTTTTGCACGTCCCTGCAAAGTTCGCGTAGCCATCCGTGATTCACGCTCCGATATACCAATCCGTAGCGACTTCTCGCTCGATTGGTTGCTCCGACAAACTGATCGGCGGCAGCGGTCGCAACTGCATGAAAAATTCCGTAATACGCCGCCGAAATTGCCCGTCTGATGTCGACTTGCCGCGGACGGCCGCCCGAATGCCCGAGCAGCGTTTCCGCCTGCTCGAACAGGTGTTCGGGATTAAGGACGGCCACTTTCGCTGAGCTCTTTCTGGGTTGCGTACTCCACGATTGGCAGTCGTTCCTCGCCTGCCTTGCGCAGACGGTCTTGTATCTGAACAAGCGTGTCCAGGGCCGCGTCTCCTTGGATTTTTGCCTCCGCACCAGGCTTGATCACGATGGTAATTCGCAGCGCATCGTGACCCTCGGAGTCGACCGCCGTGCTGCTCGCGATCGAGCTGACATTTGCACTGCTCAAGTTCGCGGTCGCGACCTCTTCCGCGATTTGCCGTATTTTTTTTTCGTCTAGCATCGTGTTCGCCTCAATGCGCCTTCGAGCGCGATACCGCCGGTGGAAACTCTATTGCAAGATCATGCGCGCGTCGAGATGAAGGAAATGGGCGTGTACGCAGGCGACCGCAAGCTGGGGCACACTCGCCCGAGTCCTCTCGTCTCCGCCATCGCCCTCATGGGAGGCGTCCAAGATGGTCGCGCAGCGTCGACCCCGAGTACTCTTTGCGAAACAGTCCGCGCCGCTGCAATTCCGGCACGACGCGATCGACGAAATCATCGAATGCGCCGGGGAAATAGGCCGGCATGATCATGAATCCGTCGGCCAGGCCACCGGTGAACCACTCCTCGAAAATATCGGCTATGCGCGAGGGCGTGCCGGTGACCACCCAGTGTCCGCGCGCGGCCGCGGTCAGGTTGTAGAGATCGCGCAGCGTCATCTTCTCGCGCCGCGCCATCTCAATCAGCGTCGTCGAGAACGACGATCCTCCCTCGGTGTTCACCGGCAAATCGGGGACCGGCGCGTCGAGCGGATAGCCGGAGATGTCGTGGCCGATGCGCCCCGAGACGAGGTGGAGCGCGTTGGTCGGCGTGAGCCAGCCCTGCAAGCGGTCGAGCTGCGCCTTCGCTTGCGCATTCGTCTCGCCGATGATCGGCATCACGCCGGGCAGGAGCTTGACCGCCGCGGGCGCGCGGCCGTGCTTGACGACCCGGGCCTTGAGGCCGTCATAGGCCGCCTTGGCGGCGGCCTGGTCGCCGCTGACCACCGAGAACACGAGGTCGGCGGTTCGCGCCGAGAGCTCCTGCCCGGCCGCAGAGCCGCCCGCCTGGATGATGAGCGGGTGGCCATGCGGGCAGCGCTCGATGTTGAGCGGCCCCTTGACCGAGAAGAATCGTCCCGCGTGATCGAGCGGGTGCACCTTGGTCTTGTCGATGAAGAGGCCGCTCGCCTTGTCGGCAACGATCGCGCCCGGCTCCCAGGTGTCCCACAGGCCCTTGACGACGTCGACGAACTCGCCGGCGATCTCGTAGCGCAGATCGTGGGCATTGAGGTGTTGCTGACCGAAGTTGAGCGCCGCGCGATCGACCGCGCTGGTCACCACGTTCCACGCCACGCGCCCGCCGCTGATGTGCTGCAGGGTCGCGAAGGCGCGCGCGACGTTGAAGGGCTCGCTGAAGCTCGTCGACACCGTCGCGCCGAGGCCGACACGCCGCGTCACCGCGCTCAAGGCCCCGACCAGGGTCGTCGGCTCGAACCGCGTGACGAAGGACGGGTGGTCGCCCGGGTCCATCAGCAGCGAATCGGAGATGAAAAACAGGTCGAGCTTGCCGCGCTCGGCGATCTGCGCGCCGGCCGAAACCACGGGCCAGCTGGAGTTGCTCGCCCAGGCGCCCTCATAGCGCCAACCGGCCGAATGGTTTCCGGCGCCGATCCAGAACACGCCGAGGTGCATTTGCCGTGCGGGTGGCGCCATGCAGTCTGCTCTGCGAGCGAATAGCGAGTTGCGAATGGCGAGTAGACGCCAACAGCTCGCCATTCGCAACTCGCCATTCGCTATTCGCCACCCTACAGCTTGATGCGCCGCCCCTCGTCCGCCGACCAGTAGCCGGCGTATTGCACGCGCGTCGTCTCGCACGCGAGGTCGAGATCGGCGACCGGTTGACGGCAGGTCGCGACGCATTCCATGAAGTCCTGGATTTCCTGCAGGTAGCCGCGCGTCCATTCCTCTTCCAGGCAGACGAACTGCCAGCCGGTCTTGCGGTCGACCTTCTCGGTCATGTAGACGCCGGCGAGCTTTTCCTCGTCCGTCATGTAGGTCACGAGGTGATTGTTCGGCGTGATGTTGGCAAGCAGCGTGCCGCCGCTCGTATAGGTCTCGATCAGGTTGCGCACGCCGCCCATGATCATGTCGCCGGAGAAGATCGTCGCCTTGGTGCCGTCCGTGAACGTCATGGTGAGCATGCCCCAGTCCTCGACGTCGACCGGGTTGGCATTGATGAACTTGCGTTCCGCCGGCGCGAGGCCGGCCGCGACGTTGCCGACGTCGGCCGTCACGTCGGCGACCGCGATCGTCTCGCCGCGAGCGCGCGCCTCGACGCGCTTGAGGTGCAGCACCGCCGCCAGCGGATGGCAGCCCATGCGGATGAGCGAGCCGCCGCCGGTCATCGCCCATTGCGCCGCGTGCGCGGCGTGCGAGCCGCTGTGGCTCTCCTCCGCCTTCATGAACAGGATCTTGTCCTTGGTCGCTTTCAGGATTTCGACGGTCTTCGTCAGCGCGGGCGCGTAGACCCAGTCCTCGGCGTACATGAAGAGCTTGCCGCTCGCCGCGATCGCCGCGCGTGTCGCTGCCATGTCGGCGAGCACGCGCTCGTACATCGCCGCCTTGGATACCTTGCGGCCGATCGGCTCCGGGTCGCCCGGCCGGCCGAAATAGCCGGCGAACGGCTTTTCGCAGATCACGTGCTTGCCGGCGCGCATGGCGGCGACGATCATCTCGGCATGCAGGGCGGGTGGCGTGCAGATGTCGACCACGTCGATCGCCGGATCGGCGAGCAGCGCCCGGTAGTCGCGATACGTCTGCGCGATGCCGTGCTTCTTGGCGAAGCCCTCGACGTGATCGCCGCGCGAGACGACCGCCGCGACCGCGGCGTCGACGCCGTGGACGCGCCGGTACGCATACATGTGCAGCTCGGCGACGAACCCGCTGCCGATCAGGCCTACTTTGATTTTTGCCATTGAATGATCCTGCGAATGGCGAGTAGCGAATTGCAAATAGATCAAAATCTGCCTGCTATTCGCAACTCGCTATTCGCCATTCGCATCGTGCGCCGCGGTGGGCACGGCGCTGCACGCCCGCGCCCACCCTACAGCTCTTGCCTACGCGGCCTTCTGCGTTGCGGCCGGGTGGTCGTATTCGGCCGAGACGTCGCGTCCCGTGTAGTCCTTGAGGAACGCCGTCGCGACGATCGAGATCACCGCGGTGATCGCGATGTAGATCGCGACCGGCGTCCCCGACTTGTAGGCCGCGAACAACGCGGTCGCGATGATCGGCGCGGGCCCGCCCGCCGTGATCGAGGCGAGCTGGTAGCCGATCGAGGCGCCGCTGTAGCGCAGGCGCGGCGTGAAGCTCTCGGCGATCAGCGCCGCCTGCGGGCCGTACTGCATGTCGTGCGGGATCAGCGACAGCACCATGGCGAGCAGGATCAATCCCGACGAGCCGCTATCGAGCAGGCCGAAATAGACGAAGCCGAACACGCCCATGGTGGCGGCGCCGATGATGTACATCCGCTTGCGGCCGATGACGTCGGAGAGGTAGCCGCTCAGCGGGATGGTGATCGCGGAGACGCAGACCGCGAGCAGCACGCCCAGCAGCAGCCAGTCGCGCGTCTGATGCAGCGTCGTCGTGCCGTAGACGAAGACGAAGCCGGTGAAGATGTAGAACGGCCCCTGCTCGGAGGTGCGCGCCAGTGCGGTCAGGATGATGGTGCGCCACTCCTTGCGGCACACCTCGACGATGGGCGCCCGCTCGATCTTCTGCTCTGCGACGAGCTTGCTGAACACCGGCGTTTCCAGGATGCGCAGCCGGATCCACAGGCCGATGCCGACCAGCACGAGGCTGAGCGCGAACGGGATGCGCCAGCCCCAGGCGAAGAAGGAGTCGCCCGACATCTGGCTGAACACGAGCACCGCGAGGTTGGCCAGGAACAGGCCGGCAGGTCCGCCGAACTGCGGCCACGAGGTGAGGAAGCCGCGCTCGTTGTTGTGGCGGGCCCATTCCATCGACAGCAGGACCGAGCCGCCCCATTCGCCGCCGACGCCGATGCCCTGCAGCAGGCGCAGGACCGTCAGCAGCACGGCGCCCCACAGGCCGATCTTGTCGTAGCCGGGCAGCACCGCCACCAGGAAGGTCGAGATGCCCATCAGCATCAAGGTGACGATCAGCGTCGATTTGCGGCCGATCCGGTCGCCGTAGTGGCCGAAGATGAAGCCGCCGATCGGGCGGGCGACGAAGCCGACGAAATAGATGCCGAACGAGTTGAGCGTCGCGGTGAGCGGGTCCTCGTTGGGGAAGAACACCTTGCCGAACACGAGGCCGGCCATCGTGGTGTAGAGCAGAAAGTCGTACCACTCGATCGTCGTTCCGACCGTCGCCGCGACCACGGCGCGGCGGAGTTCACGAGCATGCTGTTCCGGCGTGAGCGCCGTATTGTTGGCATTGACCAGCGCTACCATGGTCGTTCCTCCCTAGGTTTTGTTACGGTATTTCGATGCATTTCCCCCTTAAACCGCCACCTGTGCGGTGTGAGCGGTGCAATCATCCGTCAGGCGCCGCCGTTTGCCAAGCCGTCTCGTGCCGCGGGCGGCGAAGTGGCGCGGCTCCGGAACATCCGAAACGGCCGCCCCCAGCGCGTCCCGCATGAACCCGGGATGCGCGCCGCAAGACCAACTCTTTGAATCGAGGGCGCGACGCGGCCATGCCGCACCGCGGCGCAAAATCCACGGGAGCGACGCCATGATCTCGGCCAGGCGGACCACATGGGCACCTGCGCTCGTCTGCGCGCTTGTCGGCGTGCTTGCGGGCGCGCCGGCTGCCCGCGCCCAGTGGGTCGAGCGGCCTTTTGCGCCGCCGCTTGGCACCCGCTGGATCGTCCAGTCCGACGAAACGAGCAAGGCGGATCGCGGCGGCCAACTGCAGATCGTTCACGCACGAACCACGGCGGAACTCACCTTTTCGGAGCGGACCGCGGACGGATATCGCATCGTCTATACGGTGCGCAACGTCGACATCGATGGGCCGAACGCCGCCGCCCTCGCGGTCGGCGCCAAGGCGCTCGAGCGCGTCACCATCCGCGCGACCGTCGACGCGAACGGCATGCCGCTGCGCATCGACAATCTCGATGAGGTGCACGCCGCGCTGCGCGCCGCGATCGATCGTCTGGTTGCGCCGTTGGCTGGCACGCCGCAAGGCCCGGCCATCCGCCGGATGGCTACCGCGATGCTGGTGGTCGACGGGGTGCGCGCCGCCAAAATCTATCTGGCGGAGCTTCCGCTCCTCGCGCTCGGGCAGAATCCCGGGCTGCGCCCGGGCGAGACGCGCGACAGCGTCGAGGAAATACCGAACCCGTCGGGCGGGGCGGCGATCAAATCGCGTGTGACCCTGCGGATCGACAGCGCCGATGCCGTGACCGGCAACCTGCGTCTCGTGCGCACGCGCGGATTCGATCCCGACACGATCAAGGATTTGACCCGCACGATGGCGCACCAGCTGACCGGCGCCAACAGCGAGGCCTTCGACAAGCTGGTGAGCGCGCTCGGGTTCACCTTCAACAGCACGGCGGAATTGTCGGTCGAAGGCGGCATGACCCGCGCGGTGCGCGAGCATGAGGTCCTCATCATCACCGCGCCTGGCCAGCATGCGCTGACCAAGACTACGGACAAGACCGTGACGGTTGCGCCGGCGACGTGAGCGGATGACCGGCCCGCGAAGGCGGTCGCGCGAGGGCGCGCGCCGCCGAGCCCCTCAATCGATGCAGCCGCCGATCGGGGGCTTGCAGGCGAAGCCGTAGGCGCGGCACTTCTTGAGCGCCGCCGCGATGCTGCCGCCCGAGCCCCAGCCGGCGCGGCTCGATGACCGGCCGGTCGTGATGTAGAGGCAGCCGGTGTTCCAGGCGCCGATCGCCTTGCAGCCGCGTCCGCCCGCGTTGCGGCAGGCGTCGATCGCGCTCGCGCGCGCGTCGTCGGCGGTCTGCCGGACGCCCGAATAACCCACCGCGACGTGCACCGTGCCGCGCACGTGCCAGATCGCCGAGGCGGCCGAATTCCACCGCTCGGGCGGCGGCGGCTCCTGGTGCTGCGCGGGCGGCGGCGCCGGCGGCGTCTCCATTTCGGAGGGGACGCCGCGGCCGCCCGCGCCCGAGCCGGGCGCGTCCGCCGGCCGGTCGCTTTGCGTGCCCGGCTCGAGGCCCTTGCCCTGCGCCAGCACCGGGCCGGGGTGGGCGGTGAACAGAAGGGCCGCGCCAACCGCGGCAAGAAGTCCGAAACGTCGCATGTCATCCCCCGAGTGCGTCGCGTCGAGGGAAATCTACCAAGCGTGCGGCGTCCGGTGAAGAGCGGATCGTCAGGGCGATCTACTCGACCGAGATGTGCGCTGCCTCGACGATCGGTCCCCACGTCCTGAGGCTCTCCTCGATCATGTCCCGCATCTGGTCCGGCGTGCCGCCGAGCGGCTCGGCTTCGAGCGCGAGGATGTGCGCGCGCATCTCCGGCTCGCGAAAGCCCTCGCCAATGGCGTCGGACACCTTCTTCGCGATCTCGGCCGGCGTGCCGGGCGGCGCCGCCACCGCCATCCAGGTGTCGGCATAGACGCCCGGCAGCGTCTCGGCGATGGTTGCGACCTTGGGATAGTCCTTGAGCCGCTCGCGACTGCCGGTGGCAAGCAGCTTGAGCCTGCCGGCGTCGATGTTCGCTTTGTTGGCGAGCAGATAGTCCGGCACCATGTCGATATTGCCGGCGAGCAGATCGTTGATCGCCGGCGCGCTGCCGCGATACGGCACCTCGGTCATGCGGAAGTTGCCCTTGAGCATCATCAGCTCGCCGAGCAGGTGGCCGGTGTTGCCCTTGCCCTGGTGGCCGTAGGTGATCTTGCCCGGATTGGCGCGGGCGAGCGCGATGAAATCGGCAAGGTTGTCGGCCGCAAGCCCGCGCCGCGCGATCACGATCAGCGGATAGCGGGCGAGCACGCTGATCGGCACGAGGCCGCGCGGGTCGAAGGCGGTTTTCTTGAACACGAGATGCGTGATCGAATAGGTGAGCTGGGTCGCGCACAAGAGGGTGTAGCCGTCGGGCGGCGCATGCAGCACCTGCTCGACGCCGATGCGCCCGCCCGCGCCGCCGGGGCGGTTCTCGACGACGATCTGCTGGCCGAGCCGCGCGCCGGCGCGGTCCGCCGCGAAGCGGCACAACAGGTCGGCGGTGCCGCCGGCCGGGTAGGGGACGACGAACGTGATGGGTCGCGACGGATACGTCTGCGCCTGCGCGCTGCCGATCGTCACCCCCAGCAGGATGGCGAGGAAAACTCTTTGCATGTGCGATCACCCGGCCGATCTGGTCGGCGCCGACGATAGCACGCGGCGGCGGGCGGGAGCACGCGATGTTGACCCGCCCGCGTGCCGGGGCATAGTTTGCCCACCCCCGGATCGGAGCGACCCATGATCAAGGTCACGCGCATCGGCCACGCAACGTTCGAGACGCCCGACCTCGATCGGCAGGTCGAGTATTTCACCGACATTGTCGGGCTCGTGCTCGCCGAGCGCGTCGATGGCCGCGCGTATCTGGCGACCAAGGTGGGCGACCTCGCGGTGCAGCTCGAAAAAGGCGCTGCCGCGCGCTGCGCCCGCATCTCGCTGCAGGCGGCGGCCGAGACCGACTTCGGTCACCTGCGGCGCGGGCTCGAGGCCGAAGGGGTGCGCTGCGAGCTGCGCGCCGATCCGAGCCCCGGCATCGCCCAGGCGATCTCGTTCGCCGATCCCAAGGGCACGATCGTCGAGGTGTTCACCGCCGCGACGCCGTTCGCGCGCAAGACGCCCGCCGGGATCGGGCCGATCAAGCTCGGCCACCTCGCGTTCTGCGTCGACGACCCGAAGGCATTCGCCGATTTCTACGGCCGCGTCCTCGGCTTCCGCGTCTCCGACTGGATCGAGGACTGGTTCGTCTTCATGCGCTGCGGCCCCGATCACCACACGGTCAATTTCGTGCGCGGCAAGACCACCCGCATGCACCACATCGCCTTCGAATTGAAGGACTGGGCGCAGGTGCAGACCGCCTGCGATTTCCTCGGCAGCCGGAATATCGACATCATCTGGGGGCCGGGGCGGCACGGGCCGGGCCACAACGTCTTCACCTATCACCGCAACCCGGACGACCAGATCGTCGAGCTGTTCACCGAGATGGACAAGATGCTCGACGAGTCGCTCGGCTATTTCGATCCGCGCCCGTGGCACCGCGACCGTCCGCAGCGGCCGAAGGTGTGGCAAGGCATGCCGCGCGACATCTGGGGCACGCCGCCGACGGCGGAATACACCAGGCAAAGGGAATAGGCTATGCGCGCCGGATGTTCTCGGTGACCCGGAGCTCGAGCAGCAGCTTGCCGTCGGCGAGGCGGATCTGCGGCTGATAGAACAGCTCGACCTCACCCCTGGCGGCAGCGTGCAGATGCACTGCTCGTAGCGCGGTGAGCATCACGCGGCGGGGCCGCCGCGCGATGCCCGACACCACGTCGCCGCCCGGGGATCCGATGGACGGCGGAGCGGCGGGGCAACGTAGCGCGCGGCCTGCGCGGCACCTGTGAACCCGGTCACAGGCGCGGCGGAGATCATCGGGCTGCCCGCCGGATGGGGCGGGCGGGTGCGAGCCTCAGAGCTCGCGCCCGATCATGCGGTCGACCGAATAGCGCCCGCCGCCGCGGATCGCGATGACCAGCATCACGATGCCGATCAGCAGCACATATTCGAAGCCGCCTTGCGCGGCCGCGAATCCCTTCGGAAAATGCACGACCAGAAACGCGATGCCCATCTCGATCGCGAGCGCCGCCGCGAAGAAGCGGGTGAACGCGCCGAGGATGACGCACACGGCGCCGACCGTCTCGAGCAGCATGGCGGCGTAGGCGAACCCCAGCGCGGGCTCCAGGCCGTTCTTCGCCATGATATTGGCCGCGATGACGCCGGCGCCTGCGTGGATCTTGCCGATGCCGTGCATCAACAGGATGTAGCCGATGGCGACGCGCATCAGCGCATAGGCGACCTCGAAGAACGAATCGTAGAATCCCCGCAGTCCCGGCCAGATCAGCTTGGTCTCGCTTCCCGTCCCATTCATGGCGCGGCTCCTTCCCGGCTCGGCAGATGATGCCCTGGTGGGGCCACGTTAGCAAAGCGACGGCACTTGCAAAAGCGCGTCGCAGCGGGCGCCGCTAGGCAATCGCCATCGCTTCGTCGTAGAGTTGTCGCCGCACCCGTGCATGGAGCCAAGCCATGAAGCTTCCCCGCCGAAAATTCCTGCAGATCGCCGCCGGCGCCGCCGCGCTGCCGGCATTGCCGCGCGCCGCCTCGGCGCAGGCCTATCCGGCGCGGCCGGTGCATATCGTGGTCGGCTTTCCGGCCGGCCAGACCGCCGACATCAGCGCGCGGCTGGTCGCGGACTTCCTGTCGCAGCGCCTCGGCCAGCCCGTCGTGATCGACAACAAGCCGGGCGCCGCCAGCACCATCGCGACCGAGCTCGTGGTGCACGCCGCCCCGGACGGCTACACGCTGCTGTTCACGGTCGCGAGCAATTTCATCAACGCGACGCTCTACAGCAATCTGCCCTATGACTTCATCCGCGACATCGAGCCGGTCGCGAGCCTGACCCGCACGCCGCTCGTGCTCGAGGTGCATCCGTCGCTGCCGGTCAAGACCGTGCCGGAGTTCATCGCCTACGCCAAGGCGCATCCCGGCAAGCTCAACATGGCCTCGGGCGGCATCGGCAACTCGACCCACATGGCGGGCGAGCTTTTTCAGATGATGACCGGCACCAAGCTCACGCACGTGCCCTATCGCGGCTCGGCGCCGGCGGTGACCGACCTGATCGCCGGCCAGGTGCAGGTGATGTTCGACCTCATGGGCTCGTCGATCGAGCAGATCAAGGCCGGCAAGCTGCGCGCGCTCGGCGTGACCACGGCCGAGCCGATCGCGGCGCTCCCCGGCGTGCCCGCCGTCGCGCAATTCGTGCCCGGCTACGAGGCGAGCGGCCTCGGCGGCATCGGCGCGCCCAAGGGCACGCCGCGCGAGATCATCGTCACGCTCAATGCCGCAATCAACGCCGCGATTGTCGATCCGAAGGTCGAGGCGCGCCACGCGGCATTCGGCAGCATACCGCTGCCGGGCACGCCGGAGGATTTTCGCAAGCTGATCGCGAGCGAGACCGAGAAGTGGGCGAAGGTGGTCAGATTTGCCGGGATCAAGCCGCCCAAGGCGTGACGCGCCGGGCGGGCGCCGCGCCCGCGCACAGGAAGGATCGCACCATGCGCTACCCGATCGCTCTCGCCCTCGCGCTGACCTGCCTCGCGCCCGCCTGCCTTAGGACGGCGGCGCTCGCCAACGACACCACCGCCGAGCTTGCGACCGGCGGCCTCATCTTCGTCACCACCGACGCGGTGGAGATGCGCTCGGAAAAGCTCTTCATCTCCACCCAGCAGGTGCGCGTCACCTACGAGTTCTTCAACAAGTCGGACAAGGACGTGACGACGCTGGTCGCCTTCCCGCTGCCGGAAATCCGCATCGCCAACCAGGACGACAACGTCGCGGTGCCGACCGAGGCTCCGGACAATATCTTCGGCTTCAAGACCACGGTCGACGGCGTGCCGGTCAAGGCCGAGGTCGAGCAGCGCGCGACCGCGATGGGCATCGACCGCACGCAGTACCTGCGCGCGCTCGGCATCCCGCTCGACCCGCATCTGCCGGCGACCGACCAGGCGCTCGACAAGCTGCCGGCCGACAAATGGCCCGAGCTGGTCGCGCTCGGCCTCGCCGAGATCGTCGAGTACGACGACACCGGCAAGGGCATGAAGAAGCACCTGGAGGCGCGCTGGGGCCTCGCCACGACCTACTACTGGAAGCAGACCTTTCCGGCGAAGAGGCAGATCGTCATCCAGCACCAATACGTGCCGAGCGTCGGCAGCTCGGCACAGACCGAGCTCGGCGCGCCCAACCAGGCGACGATTCCGGGCTATGAGGACTATCCGAGGAAATACTGCATCGACCAGGCCTTCATGGCGACGATCCAGAACCTGCGCAAGGCGAGCAAGAGCGAGTTCGGCCCGCCCTACAACGAGCAGCGCATCGACTACATCCTCAAGACCGGCGCCAACTGGTCGGGGCCGATCGGCAATTTCGAGCTGACCGTCGACAAGGGCTCGCCCGACGCGCTGGTGAGCTTCTGCGGCAAGGACGTGAAGAAGATCTCCGCCACGCAATTCCAGATGCAGCAGAAGGATTTCTCGCCCGAGGGCGATCTTGCGGTGCTGATCCTGACCAGGATCCAGAACTGAACCACAACGCTGCCCGCGCCCCCGGCAGCGCCTGGAACGCCGCCGTCAGCGAGGGGGCGTTGACCCCATCGTGCGCCCAGGCGAGACGCCCGCGCAGGATCAGCGGCATGCCGTCGAGCATCTGCAGGCGGTCGAAGCGCGCGCCGATCTCGCTCCTCGTGTCGCTTGAGTTCTTCGCCCGCAGGATAGTCCGAAGCCGCCGCTGGTGAAATCGGTCTCGCTGTAGCCTGGCGTGTGGAAGCTGACGACCTGCAGCGCCGCCGCGGCGGCGCCGTGCCGCCGCAAGTGGGATGTGCAAGTGAGCCGGACGCGAAACCCGTTCCGCGCCTCGGCTTTGCCGGCGTGTGAAGGCTTTCATATCGCCCGATCCCCGCATAGCCGATCATTCTTCCTACGAGATGACGGCATCTCGCAAAATCGGGAGACCAACCATGAAGAAATCGCTTTTCGCTGCCGCCATTCTGTCGGTCGCGACGGTCGGTGCAGCCAACGCGCAGTTTGCTGCGCCGTCGACCGATCCGCGCGAGTGGATCATTGGTGCCTGCCTCGCGCAGGGCCATTCGCCCGGCTATTGCCAGTGCTGGTCGCATGTTGCGTTGGGCAGCCTGAGCCCGGAGGCCGCTTGGTATCTCATGGGTCAGCGCCAGTACGCGGCGTGGAGCTGGCAGGTGCCGCAGGCCGAGCAGAAGGCGACGGCCACGTGCGGCGCGCAGTTCGGCCGCTGACGAGTCCGTGCTGAGGACATCGATGGCACGCGGTCCGCGCACCCATGCGGACCGCGTCGCGGGACAATTCCAGCGACAGCCGCTTCAGCCGGGTCGGCTTCGTGCCGTCGAGCAGCTCTACCAACCTTTGCGCGCTACCGCGTCGAGCACATGGAAGGCTGCCGCATTGCTTCTCCGATGCGGACCACGCGCGCCTCTATTCCAAGCCGTTGCGCGATCTGCAGAGGCTGCGCTACTCGTAGTCCTGCAGGAAGCGGATCCGCCGCACGTAGCTGTCGTAGACGCAGTCGCGATCGCGGCCACAGCTCATGCGCCCGTGCAGCCACCGGCTTTGCGAGTCCTCCAGCGCGGCGCGGCGATAACCGGACAGGCTGTTGCGCAAATTGAAATAGAGGCTCGACATCCGCTCATCGAGTGCGGACAATTGCGCATCTTGGCAGATCAGGACCTCGTCGGCGGCCTTGGCATAGCGACAATTGAAGCTTGTTGCGTGGACCGCGGTCGCGAGCAAGGATGCGACGCCTGCGAGGATAATGGCTTTCATGTCCGTTCTCCCGGATCTGCCGAAAACAACCAAAAGTATAGGCCCGACGTGGGCGCCATACAACTTCGCCACGTCGCGTGCTCCATGTCGCACTAGTGCGGCGGATTTGACGTTCCTATCCCTCTGCCGCGAGTCGGCATAGGAACGTCAAATCCAAGAGCCGCACTAGAATCAATAAAGTGGCTAGTGTCCTTTCGA
>Ga0335081_10002034_pt1 | contig 31920 bp, 43 predicted proteins | sample Lox_Sample_35_FD_206713 | JGI IMG/M metagenome (GOLD analysis project Ga0335081, IMG submission 206713) | Soil microbial communities from Loxahatchee National Wildlife Refuge, Florida, United States - Lox_Sample_3.5 | ecosystem: Environmental > Terrestrial > Soil > Wetlands | place: USA...
TGTTGAGGGTCTACACGCAAAACATCGATAATTTGGAACAGCTTGCGGGCGTAAAAGACGAAAAGCTCGTTCAATGCCATGGAAGTTTTGCCACAGCCTCATGTCTGCGTTGCAAGCTACAAGTATCGTGTGATGAGATCCGCGAGGACATTTTAAACGGCGAGGTTCCAAAGTGTCCCGTTTGTGAGACCGCGCGGGAACAACAGCAAAAAAAGGCAAAGGGGAAGAAACGGAGACGTAACGATGATTGGGATGATGACGATGACGACGAAGATGATGACATTATCGAGGGAATTATGAAGGTATGATTTAGGATTGTCGGCATGGCTGATTCGTCTAGCCGGATATAACGTTTTTCGGCGAGCCGTTGTCCAAGAAGTTTGATCATACTCTGCTTGGACCGCCCGGATATCCCGAGGAAGCAGATACACGAAAATGCGATTTATTGATTTGTATCGGAACTTCTCTGAAAGTCGCTCCTGTATCAGAGATTATTGGCGTGCTGCCACCGAACGTTCCTCAAATATACATCTCGAAGACGCCTGTCAAGCACATCGAATTCGACGTTACTCTTCTCGGGCATTGCGATGATATCGTTCGAGATTTAGTAAGGAGGTGCGGGTATATCTTGAAGCATGAGATGTTTGAAGGCGGCAGAAGTGATGTCGGGGAAGAAGTTGAATGGCAAGAACTTCAAGGTGGTGTGTATGAAGTCAAGTACAAGCATTGAGAGGCTCAGGCAATGGTAGCGCTGGGTCCATATGCTGCCATGTAATTTAGTAAAGCATACAAGACACATCTTTATTAATCACACTGAAAGCAACGTAGTCAGATTTTTCGAAAATATACAAATTGAAATCTATCACAAAATTAAAACGAGTGATACTTATGAACACACTACACGCACAAAAGACGACAGGCTCGAGTGTAGACAATATAAATAGGACACACGTACAGTTGAACAAGTCAGAAAGCCAACACAGTTCCTCTTTTTAAACAAACCCCCAAATTTTTTAAACTTGAAGAGAGGGTCGAGAGAAGGCACAAAAAGAGCATTGTCGTTGTCATTGTAGGTGGTTGATTATGTGAAAGAAACCTTTCGAAGGAAAAAGACATGAATGAGGGAAACGAATGTTGAGGCTCTCCAACTCGATACATATAATTCGGAAGTACTTTTGCATGGGATGAGAGAAATAAGGAAAATTGTCTACACTTTGCATTCTCGAGGCTTTTATGCCATAGTCTCGTGTTGTGTAGAAACCTATGATGCGTGTGAGATACTTCTGACTCTTTAAGGGGAATTACCCGTTGCATGGAAACGATAAAATCTTCCAGACTACGTTGTTTCTCTTGTTTCTTGGGAGACTTGCCGTGCATCATACGATCGAAGCCAGTAGAGTCTTGCAAGAGGTAGTAGACACCGGCCATGATACAGAAAACACCAAAGGCGAATAGATAGACACGGACAACGGTAACAATACTAAGTGGAATGAGCCACAATTTCGGAAGATAGAGTTACCTGGTTTGTCCACCGACAAACCAACCGAAGAGACAGAAAAAGGTAGCGACAAGGTCGACGATAGCAATTGCACCAGCAAGTTGCCATGATGGGATGGTGCTCCAGAAGGGACCGTTGGCACGAGTGATGAAAATGAGCCAATTCTCCGTGAGCGTGATTTCAAGGAAAAGGACTTCGTCTCGTTGACCAAAGTTTTGGATAATACCGCCTCCAGAAACAAACATGGTCGTAAGGGTGATCCAAGTACCGGCGGCAAGGATAACTCCGAGAATCGTCGAGATTCCCCATAACTTAGGAAGATTCCATTTGACGGGGGTCATGCTGTAGGGAGCATTATCATATGCAATGGCAAGGGTCGCGATATCGGCAAAGATCGCGATGAAGACGACCAGTTCCAAATTCAAAGTCGTGTTAAGGATAATGATCCAGAGACCGAGGAAAATTTCCAAATGGAGTGACAGGGCAATACGGTAGACGACGTATGCGTACATTCGGTGGAAAATTTGACGCGAGGTCTTCAGGGCATCGATAATGGCGGACAAGCCAGGAGCCAAGAAGACAATATCGGCGGCGGATCGGGCGGCATCAGAGGCACCTTCGACGGCGATACCAGTATCGGCTTTCTTGAGGGAAGGAGCATCGTTGACACCATCACCAGTCATGGCAACGAGGTAGCCACGTTGTTGGAGGATTTCGACGACATTGTACTTGTGTTGAGGGAAGACTTCGGCGAAGCCATCGGCAGCCTCGACGAAATCGTAGACTTCAGATCCAGGCATGTCTCCTCCACCACCGAGACCGAGCTTCTCCGAGTTGTAAACGTTTGTTCCGAGACCAAGTTGACGAGCGGTTTCACGAGCAATACCAACAGCATCACCAGTCAACATTTTAATTGAGAGACCAAGGCGTTTGGCTTCGTTGATAGTGCGAGCAGTATCGTAACGAGGCGGATCCATGCAAGGCATGATACCCATGATTTCCCAAGCTGCATCACCGCGTCGTCGCGCAACACCGAGAGATCGGAAACCACGAGAAGCAAATTCAGCCACTTTGTTTTTGTAGTCATTAACGACGTCTTCGGGAAGAGGATGATCTTCTTCGACCGTTCGGAGGACGAAAAGAGGAGCTCCTTTGACGCAAATGATGCGTTCGCCTTCCGGGGACTCGACGACGGCAGTAACTTTCTTGGAAACGGGGTCAAAGGGATGGAATTCGATGATCTTGTATTTACTAAGAGCGTTCTTGGCGCGAGGGTAATGGCGGAGGGACTTCAAGAATGCTTTATCAATAGCGTCGAGACCTTTGGCTTTGCGAGAGGCCGCGAGACAGGCTGTAAGCATAAGGTCATCGGGATCAATGCCTTCGACACAGTAGGGTTCGTGAAGCGAGAGTTTGTTCTTAGTTAGGGTACCGGTCCTGCAAGATCAGGCACGATCATGATGCGCCACATACTTATCTGAACAAAGGATCTCCACACCAGCGAGAGATTCAATTGCGCTGAGCTTCTGGACAATAGCTTTCTTCTTGGCTAAATAAGCAGCACCGACAGCCATAGTGGTCGTGACGACGGCCTGAAAAAAGTTAGCAAATATATGGTACTCAATTGGCCGGGGAACATACGGGAAGACCGACAGGCACACCAATGATGGTGATAGCGAGGGTGAAATTCAGCAAATCAACAATAGAGTCCGATCGGTAGAAGGCACTGGAAAAATTAGGGTTCTAACTTTAATAAGATGTAAAACGTACGCAATGTAGATGCCGAGAAGCGTAAGGATGACAAGAACCAATAGAACCGTGCCGATACCATTCAAGACCTGAAAAAAATAAGCTTAGTTGCAATTGAAACTTTTACCTCGGTGAAATGGCCCGTTCCAGCGGAAGCTTTGCTGACGAGAGCGGCGGCGCGGCCGACGAAGGTCCGGTCACCAGTACCAGTGACAACCATGAAGGCTTCACCACGCTTGACGGCCGAGGAAGCATAGCAAGTATCACCCTTGTGCTTGTCGACAGCAAGAGATTCACCCGTGATGGCGGATTGATCGACCTGGACGAAGGCGTCTTCGGTGACGATACGACCGTCGGCAGGAATAATGGTACCTTCTTCAATTTGAACGATATCGCCAGGAACGATTTCAGGTGCTTCGAGTTCAACAAGAGCACCGTCTCGAAGTGCAACCGCTTTGAGGGCAAGGGTTTTCTTCAATTCTTCGACAATTGAACCAGCCTGGAATTCCTGGACGAAACCGACGGTAGCGTTGAGAAGCAAAAGAGCGCAGATGACACCGAAGTCCACCCAGTCTTGAAGACCTGCCGCGAGAATGGCTGCTGCCTAAAAGAAGCCGATTAGATGGTATTGTAAAAACGACCATTACCTCCATGACGAACTGAATGGGACCAACAAAGTACATTAGAAATTTCTTGAACAGATTTTCCTTTTCCTCGGCCATTTGATTCAGACCGTATTTCCTACGGCGATCTATGACCTCTTGGTGAGTCAAACCCTTTCGGGTATCGGTTTGCAGCAATTCCTCGGGAATTGGTTTAGCCGACGCACCGGGGCCTGCCTCGTCGTCGTCGTCCTCAGCTCCATCTTCACTCTCGAGTTCTGCAATCAGGGCGTCAATGTCTTCTTCTTCTTCTTCTTCCCCTTCCCCCTCTTGAGCAGGGGCCTTCTCGTTCACGCCGCCTGAGTGGGTCGCGCCGTAATTATTCTGGTGACCGCGGATACCGCCGTGTTCTAACCCGCCAGAGGGGATGTTGGTTCCCAAGCGATCAGGGGTGCCCTCGGACGAAGATGAATTCAAGTCTCTGTGATCCATCATGGTATAAACCGAAGGTAATAATGTTCTACGATATGCAGGTCAGCGTCCAGCGACAATTGCGGCCATCAGCCAAGAGCACCTGTTTGAACAATCCGCCAAACGGAGAAGTCAATTGACGAAAGGAAGGGTTGGAAAGAGGATGAAGGATGGAATGAAAGAAAAAATGCTGGACTAGCCGCTCTGGATCAAAGCAACAACACTGCGTTAGTGCAATCAAAATAAACAAGGGCTGCGCGAGACATACATTTGGATGAAGAAATTTGTGCCGATCAATCCCACTGAAGAGGTTGAATTGAAGATGGGCACGGCAGTGGGAAAGAGGCCTGGGGCGAATGCGAGATGGATTGAGCGGGCACAGGAGCTGCTGGGGGAACGGGTGGTCGAGGTGGCAGGGGAAGGAGCGGTCGGGAGGTGTGGGAGCGGTGATTAAGAGGGAAAGGTGTGGTAGGCGGAAGTCCCTAATTGGATGTGTAGGCAGCTGATGGGATCCACAGGCGAGAAAAAAAAAAAATAAAAAATAACGGAAAATATAAAAAACGATATATAAATATGGTGGATAAGTCTGGTGCGGGTCGGCTGGGATTTCGCTTTCTGTATTTTGGCGTGAGGGTGTCCGTTCGTTGGGGGTCGGTGGTTTGTGTACGACGGTTCGTGCTAAGAAAAACCGGGAAATGCTAGCGAGCAGCAAAATGAGGTATGCACGCGATCGACCCTTCTACCTCATATCTCAAATTCTCTACGTCTCCTCCCTGATTTATATACGATAGGAACAGTCCGGAAGAGCGGCGATGAAAAAGTACCTCAAATCTTCACGCATCTGTCCTGCAGTTATATCTCCAGACGTTCAGTTTATTTGCTTCTTATATTTGTTTTCGAATTTTTACCTACCTAAAACAATCGGCATCCTGATCCGTTGAAGCGTCCATGTTTGATCGGCGTCCCTATTGGTCACAGGGGGGCCCTCAATGATGGACCGCTCCGTCACACTATAATACCTGTCTTTCAACTGGGGGTGGTCCTCGTCATGAAATACAGCCAATCATGTGCATCCCGTCTGTCGGCTCAGAGCCCACACACATCAATCACAATCACACAAGACACCTTTTGAGCTCGGGCCTCCGCACGCGGAAAGCCCCATTTACAGCCATAATCAAAGAAGGTATTTTGGCAAACGCTTGTCCCGTTCCTATCCCAGGCGTTTAACGACGCCTTGCAGTATTGGCAGATATAGTTTTAGGATTTGCCATGTTCCTCATTCATCCCAGAAATGCGCCCAAATTGCGCCCCAAATTGTTTCACAGAACCCTTTAACCTCTCTCGATTGCTCTCTTCGCTCAGGGCTGTGTTGCTTAGTGGCGCCAAGGTTTCCCCCAATTTCGGGACCAAAAAAATGCAAAAAAAAAATAAAAATAAAAATAAAAAAAATCGGACATTGGGAAATTAACTTCGTAAAATTGGCGTGGGGGCGTACAACAATCTTGCTAATTTCCTGCTCTCGATTAGCTTTTCCCGAGAGGTCCGTGAAGCTAACGGGAATTACGTTTTTCAGATTGCGTGTTAAAGCACATGGATCATAAGGGCCCGCAATTTGACATGATCCCTATGAATGACACGAGAACAGCCCGTCGCTTCTGCATGCCCTGCTAAGTGACATCCTCACAATCTCGTCAGTACACATGAAGCCGATTGCTTAAATCGCATCTCGGCTTCTATTTTTACACTGCCATTTTGGGTTCTCAAGAAGGAGCAGAGTCTTTAAAGCGACGAGCGTGTAAGCGATGAGATGCCCATTTTGGCGGGCTTCGGGCATTTCGATACATCTCTCTCGTAACGCTTATTACGTTGAAGACGCCACGAGCCCACCCTCGCCGAAAGGGTCTCGGAACCATTTCCCGTCCAAGCCCTTTAACAATTCAATTTGTTCAGTAACGCGGTTCTTGAAGCCACATCGGATAAACGGTTCGCAAGTGTTCCATCGTGTACATTGATCGAACTAGGACATTACAAACGGCTCAGAGGCGGGGTGAAACGGAGATGGGGAAACCCGATTTACCGGATCGCGGAGGTCTCCGCTCAGTCAGTCCCCTGCGAAATTGAACGTTCAAGAAAATTGGCCAGAAATGGAGTCAAGGGGTTGTTTCAGAGCTTTGACCCATCCGGCCGCGTAAAAATAAACATCCATGCTGGCAAAAGATTCCTTGCCTTCGTCCATAAATGTACCTTAATAATAATAAAATTACTTTTACGTTTGAACGCACGGATGCAAAGCTGATGGGATGACACGTGGAGTCGCGTTTTGGACGGCGAAAACACCTCGCACGGCGGTGATTTCAAAATGGCGATGTCTCCTACCTTTCCCGGACCCGACCGTTGGGATGGCCGCCTCGTAATAGCCATTGCCGTTTGCCAAAACACCTTGAGCATCCACCCCCGCATTCCCCTTGTGTTTCATGTTTGAAAAAGAAAAGATTATCAGTTTACCGGATCCCCACAGATCAATTTACGCACCTATAGCTACACTGCCTCATAACGCGATCCCGGTCGCCTTGGATTGTAAGTTACAAATCAGAGAAAATCCCTCGAAACAAACGTCTTGTTGGTCACGATTGTTGTGTTTCAAGAGTCGGAGGTATATCCGGGACCGCGATTGCGCCCTTCCGAACAATCCAATCCCTTAATCTCCTTACGAATCTTGTCTGTTGATCCATCAAATCTAATCGTGGTCGCAACGTGTCGTCTTCCTTTTGGAGTCTTCGACATCGATAGAGAACGGCGGCTCGGCTTTTGCGACGAGTTCCGGCTGAAACAGTGCCTTTGAATTCTGTCAATCCGACGTCTATTTGTCCGTTAGATCCCAATTCTTTATAAATGCAATTAATACCTCGGAATTGAATGATGTCGTCAACTCGCAAAGTCTGGGCAAACGAGGCCATCCGATCCCAGCATGCAATTTCAAAGTTTGGGCACGTTTGGTCCGCAACGACGAGTTTGACGAGGTTAATCGATCCTCCAAACTTCGTCATGACAAGTTGACAAGGTGAGATTTCGACTACGGCAACGATGATGGAATACTGTCTGTGAAACGTGGCAAGGATGGCGTCTGCCTTGGGAAGATCCTCCAATTCGGTAATCTCGTTAACGTCGAAATCGTACCCGGCCAGCTGAGGTGTCGAGATCGATGCTTCAGGCCATTCAGAGGGATCACATCCATCCATTTCGTCGTCTTGATCCTCGCCCTCAACTTCGTCATATCTGTTTGCGAATATTTGCAGGGATCTTTCGAGGTAAAGGCCTTCTCCGGTTGAATCTACAGAGGTTTCTGCGAGTTCTTGTGAAAGAGATTCGACCGGGTCGTCGCCAATACTGGCGAGATGCCGCCATACGACTTCAGTCGTCCTTTGCGAAGGATCGATTGTGAATTCGGGAAGATCGGCTGTATCTGTATCCATGACAACTTCATTCTTCCAAGTCTTCAAGACATCATCCACTGAGGGAGCTCCCAAATATACTATAATCCGCCGCGATGCCATTTGCCTTTGCTCACCGTATATAGCGCAAATTTATTCCTTGATGACCGTTCAACATCATCTTTCAGGTCAGCTTTGAATCAAAACAGGGAAATCAACGGCTGTATAATGGCTCCTGTGGGCAATAAAGAAACATCCATCATCGAAGACACACGCAACACTTGGGGAGGCGAGACATTGATAAAATTCCAATCGTGTAAATATCCTGATCCAGAGCTTTGTGCGTTAATTCCTTTCCCATATTGGTGACTGGCTTCAAACATGAAAGCACGGACCTGGCATTTTGGAACGGGTTGGTGTACCGATACCTGATGAAACGGTCGCATTCGTTCCAGTCGTTCCTTCAGCCGAGCCCTCCATCCTCTCTCCCAGATACAAGCCCTCCCCAGCCAGATGCATCGCCTTTCCAAGACTCCGTCCTCTTCCCACCCTTCTATGGCCGGCCGTACCATCTCCCGCCCTCCCCCTCCTTCACGGAACTCCTCAAACCACAATGGCGAAAGGGAACATCCACGGCAAGCCAAGGGCCCCGCGACGGGGCCGTAGCGAGCGGCGCAACAACCCCGGATTCGAGTGATGACGAGATCCTGATTGCCAAGGCCAGCAAGTTTGCCCAGAGTCATACGGGGAAGAGCGATGTGGGCGCAGTAGGAACCAACGAGTATTATGGATTTGCATTGTATTTGGGGAGCACAGTTGCGCTTGGTATATCTTCTTTCTTTCTCGTGCCCGCTCTAATGTCCTGTAGTATTGTACATTGGGTGGGCGTTTTTCCCATCCAGAGTATTGCATTTCATCGGCGTTTATTATTATCCTGATCGGTAGGGACCCGACGTTTGATGAACCAGTGCTCACGCCAGATAGATGGTGGGCTGTTGCAATTCCTAGCCTTGCTACACTTACCTTGATTTACATCTATGCTGCCTTGCAAGGCTACAATCGAGCCATAACCCCGTCTCTTGATAGACTCGAATGCATCACCGGCATGACTCCCTGACAGTTCCCATTCTGATCCAAGACTCGTATGCTCGAATCACGACGGAACCACATAAGGATATAACCCGCGGTACAAACGGTGTCCTTGACTTACCCGCTGGTGTTGTTTGCGAGGTTCTCTATGGACAGTCAGAGACCGACGAAGACGAGGCGGAACCGGTCGAAGAAAACGGATCAATTTAGATATGTTTTGCTTTGCATGAAATCGAGAATGTGTCAGCGCAGAAATCAACGTGAGAGCTAGGCGAAGAGAAATGGAGATACCCTCAAGCGATTGGGTTGTCCCGTCATCGTTAAAGCATTTTTTTAAAAGAAAAGTCGATATTGCGTACTAACTTGCAATAGAGTTCCTATTCTCTGGAACGCTGAGGTGCGTCCGTGCATTGAACCAGCCTAAGTTTCTGTTTGCTCCCTCGCTGGACCGTAATATCCTCATGATATTTGCAAATGGAAAATAGCATGTGCGTTCTTTTTCCGCGAGTCTGCGGTGCTCGGAAGTCTTGAATAGATCATTTCCTGGGCGAAAACAGGCGAGGTGACATTGAAGGACTGGGGTACGAAACACAACATCAAGTCTAAGGGACAACTCATAAGCTGTCGACGCTGCTGTGCAGAAAACCTCGCATCCCAAACCAATTTTAGTTCGTCCGAGAATTCGATTTGTTATATTGAATTTTGAGATACAACCAACTATCTCATAGAGATGAAATGAAATGAACGTGAACGCTTTCCTGCAAAACCACCAGCGTACAATACAATATTCCGGCCGCCCATTCTTTTGGAAAGAAAAATCGCAAAACGTCAAAAATCGGGGACAGAATCCAAAACTGTACGATTACACGGGTTTCAATCCAGGGGCCATTTCGATGAATTTGTCGGTTGAGAAGGACTTGGGACGTTCGATGGGCAATCCAAGAGCACTGGCCATTAGCAGGGCCTTCCATGCAAATTGGGGGGAGAGGGAGAGGGAGGGAAGGGGGGAAAGTGAGGGAGAGTACCGATCCCAGATGAGCTGAGGCAAGACCCCGAGAGCTCGGGATACGCCGAAGAGGACGGTGTAAAAGTTCATTTCAACAAAGCCGTAGTGATATAGCAAAACACCGGAGTGAGCGTCGACATTAGGATAGGGGTTCTTGACTTTGCCGAGTGCACTTAGGATGCCCGGGGCCAGAGTATACACCTGCGATACAAGTTTGAACAACTCGTCGTCCGGGAGATGTTTCAATGCAAATTCCCTGAAATCCCGGTCAGTAATGATTGAAGAGAGTGTAGAACCGTTGAGCCATGTATCGAGGATCGGTCTTTCGGAGGACAGCGTGGCCATATCCAGGGATAACACGACCGCTCTTCAAGGTAGACCAAATGTACTCCTTGATGGTATCATCAGAGACATTCACACCCACACTCTCCTTCATCTGCATAATCCATCTCAAGACTTCTTGGTTCGCGAGTCCGTGAAGGGGGCCCGCAAGACCATTCAATCCAGCTGCCAATGACAACATGGGACTCGACAACGCAGACCCTACGAGATGGGTGGTATGAGCGGAGACATTGCCGCCTTCATGATCTGCGTGGATTGTCAGGTACAATCTCATCAACTCGACGAATTCGTTGTTCTCACTGTATCCCATGAGGTGAGCGAGATTGAAGCCGTAGTCCTTGTCCTTTTCAATAGGGGGGAGTATTCCGTCTTTGTAGACGTTACGATAGATTCGGGCTGCGATGGCGGGGAGCTTGGCAATGAGGGACATTGAATCTTCAAAGGTGTATTCCCAGTATTTCTTTTTGTCGAGACCCTTGGCGTAGGCTGCGGAGAAGGCGGACTCGTGTTCCAATGCCGTGATGGCTGGCATTCATTAGAAAAGGATCATCCATGATGGGACATGTCTACCCAGGGAGAATTGAGCCATTGGATGAAGGGTGTTGGGACATCGGTCAATGAGTTCCTCGACAAACTTGGGAAGAGCTGAACGAGCAGCCCATTCAGCAGAGAGGTCCTTCACTTGTTGCTCGGTCGGGATCTGTCCAATCATTAATTCAATTCCATCAACCTCCAACCTTATTCGTCAAAAGGAGCCAAAAGAGGCCCTCGGGAAGAGGTTCCTGACCACCGGCAGCCTTCGGGAGTTCCTTCTGACACTCAGGGATAGTCTTCCCACGAAATCGGATGCCCTCTTCCGCATCGAGGACAGACCCTTCCCATACAAGACCTGGATAGAATAAGTCATCAATTAGCGTCGGAGGGTTGTACCCTTGATGCCGCGCATGCCGCCGTAGACCATATCGATGGTGACGGCGCCGAGGTTCTTGTTGCCATGCTCAGAGCGAAGTTTCTTGACCTTTGCCTGCTCCAAGGGGATCATCTCTGCAAGAGTGTCCTTCAAGGACTGCAGGAGAGGGCAATCAGCACGCGTCATTGGCAATTGGGACGCAACGAGGGCGGGGGGTTGATACCTGGGCCTTGGTGGAGGAGAATCTCAGGACAGTCCACTTCGAGGCAGACGACCCAGCGCTCCTCTGGATAAAGATAAGCCATGGGACACAAAGCAGGGCAAGGCAATTGAGCGGGAAGACGCACCATCAGAGCACCTCTGACAAGACGCATCGAATTTTGGATGAGCATTGTTGATGAGGATGAGAGGGGCAGCTGAGGAAGGAGTTGACACGCTGGACGGGTTGGGGCGGCGCTGGTTGAGAGAAGGTTTGAGGGCACCGTTGGATTTGCAACTGGTGGATGAGCGATCGCCGGACCGGACGGCTCGCTGGCAATGACATAAGCCCATACAACGGCGGGCTTCAGAAGAGGGCGAAAATTTGACTCCCCAGCAAGAACATCCTTCACGCAACCCGCCCTCACTGACCGTTTGAGTCATCCGCCTGGTCCCCGCTGCGCCTCCTTTCCTCCGCCATAGGTATCGGGGCATCAGGCAGGATAAGAAGGATATTGCATAGAAGATATACCTCTACCTTTCCATGTCCTGGGCAGGACACACGTCTCGTATTATAAGACTCCTCTGTTCCGAAGGCATCGGGATCTGCCGTAAGGGACCCATCGCTAAATAAGCGTGAAACGAATCCGCCGCGAACACCAACCCTCGAGAAGACCCTGCGTGGTCTCGTAATCTGTAATCTCTGCGATCGAGTAGACGTAGACGAAGGGCTCTTCTCTAGATCACAAGTTTCTTCGAAGGATGACTGCCCCTCTTGCACAATTCGATAAGGCCCTCGAAAGCCTCCTGGGCACAAAACCTCCAGGAGTGTCTGGCTCGAAGGTCCAAGAACTCACCAAACTCGCTGTGCAAAATGTCAAGGCACGAAACAACCCATCCTCATGTTTATCGACCTTTGGCTAACTCCTTCTAGGATAACGCACAATTTATAACCCACTTATATAAACATTTCCGCTTGTCGCCAGGGACTCATAAACTTGGCGTGCTATACGTCGTAGACTCTATTGCACGCATGTACCAAACAGAAGCTCGTCGTCATGGACAGAATATCACCACGACCACCGATGATACTACTTTTGCTGGCGGACTGCGGCATATCACGTCTGTCCTTCCAAGTCTAATGAATGATATTATCCAACATGCCCCGGATAATCAAAAGGTAATAAACTTTAAACACCATCTTCTCTGGAGGGGAAACACAAATCTAGAAGAAATGCAATCACTTTTTCAAGAAAAACCTCTTTCAAATTGACTATTGGACGCGTTCTTGTTACTCGCTTTCCCTTTCGTTCATTTCTTTTCTGGACAGCCGAAACTAAGTGGGCTTTTTGTAGGAGAAAATAAAGAAGTTGTTAGACATTTGGACACGATCGAAGACGTTCCCAGAAGACACGATCGCCGAATTTCGACAAAAATTAGAAATCGAGTCAACCACACCCATGGGAACACCACCTCCGCCGCCGCCGCCGCCGCCTGTCAAAACTGGTACTTCGTTGGTCCGCAGAGAAAATTTTAACATTGATATAGCACCCACTGGCCCTCCGGACGCAACATCAATCCTCTCTGCGCTGGCAGAGATGGCCAAAGCTCCGCCTGCGGCAACTGCTCCTGCGCCTCATGTCCCCGCGCCTCTCAATCCGAACGCTGCAGATCCGCGATTCAGGAACGGAATGTCACCACCGCAACCCACAATCGCCCCTGCCATAATTCCTCCGCAACTCCCTCCACCACCCGCGGTTCAATCACTGCCCGCAGCAAATCCGCTCGCCGCATTGGCAGCATTACTCCCGCAACAACCGCAACTGTATTTTCCCAGATTATCCTCAAATTAACCTGGATTTTAGACAACCTGCAGCCGCCACGATCGATACTCAAAAACTCGCTATTATCCAACTCCTTCTACAACAGGGTATTCCAATCGAACAAGTCACTGCAATTCTCACTGCGCAACAACCCGCACAACCAGTTCAGCCGCTGCAACAACAAGCGGCCGACAAATCTCAATACCCAATATCGCCGCCGCCCAGGGGACGACCTCGCTCCCGCTCTCGCTCCCCGCCTCCTCCCCGCCGTCGGTCACCATCGAGATCAATCTCTCCACCCTCACCCCGAGGACGAGGACGTGGCCGCGGCCGTCGACGACCCGATGACTTCAACTCCCCTCCTCCAGCCCAACGACGCCGGCGAAGTCCCTCCTACGAAGAGTATCGCCGCCCGCAAAGCCCTAGCTCCCGAAGTCGTTCTCCCCCGGCCACTCGCCGCCGAAGTCCGCCGCCACGAGAACGAAGTCCGCATCGTTCAGGTCCTGGTACGAAGGAGTTTAAACCGCGTTTCATCGAATGGGACGATTCGCTTAAACCCGATCGAATTCGCGTACTGAGTCGGACGCTGTTTGTCGGCGGCGTCACGCATCGCGTTACAGAAGAGAAACTGCGGGAATGGTTTGGAAGGTTTGGTGAGGTGCAGAGTGTTATTACGAATCCGGAGAAACGATGTGCCTTTTTGAAGATGTATACGAGAGACGGTGCTGTTGCTGCCCGGGAGGGAATGGAAACTTTCCCCGCTGACGACACCGTAATAAGAGTACCTTTTCTCAGTCCTGCGTTCGAAGATGCTAATTGCGTAGACAAAGTATGGAGTTGGCTTCGGCCCGAGGGATTGTTCGGATTACGCTACGGGCATTTCCATCATTCCGATTGCACGATTAACCGACGCAGACCGGAAATGGGTGGTCACCGCCGAATATGGAGGGACCGGAGGTCGACCGCTCGAAGCAGGAATGACTGTCGAAGAACCCGATATTGAAATTGGTGCTGGCGTGTCCAGTAAGGCCATCTCCCAGAAAATGAATCTTCGGGGGACTCGGCAAGACGGTGGTGGTGGTGGTGGTGGTGGCCGTGGCCGTGGCCGTGGTCGAGGCGGTGGAGGAGGAGAACCTCGTGACGAACAACAGCGCAATTGGAATCAGGACGGCGAATTCCAGCAGGGTGGTGGTCGTGATGGTGGAGGGGGTCCTGCTGGAGCAATGCACATGGCGTTCCCACCATTTCCTATGCAGCCTGGGATGTTTCCGCCCTTTATGATGCCACCTCAGATGCAGGCTTTCTTTCAGCAGCAGTTTGGGGGTGGAGGTCAAGGTAGTCATGAGGGTTATTCCGGGTTTTCTGAGCAAGGTAGCAACGAGGGAAAGTAGATCTCTGTAACAACGTATCCATTGCGTATGACACGAGTCCACACTTTAAGAGCAATGGGAAAGCCAGTTGAATCATACCTGACGACGAGAAAATAAAAACAGAAATAATGCACGTTATGCTGACCCATCGCACAGGCGAAATACGTCTACTCAGTGAACAAGTTCACGGGGCTATGAACCAAAAGTATCTCGTAAAACAATTCGAGGTGCTGCACATTAGTCAGGATTTGGATAGCTTGTAATCATACCGATGTTCATGGACATTAATTCCTGGAACAACAATTTACACGCAAACGGGATGGTGATCGCAACAACATTCTTGCTGCTCTTGCACATCTGACACCAACCACGATATCCTGCATAATGAGATGTCATACTCACAAGAATATACCTATCAATCCACAAGTTCCACAGACTTCGACATCAAATTTATCTGACGAGAGCATTAGGCGTTCCAAGAGCAAGTGCGAGGCTCCATAAGCAATAAGGCAATCTCGCTCCATTTCTCCCAATCGCAAACCACCGTCACGGGCACGACCTTCGGTTGGCTGTCGAGTTAGAGCTTGTCGAGGTCCTCTCGCTCTCGCGTGCATCTTATCAACGACTACAGTTAGCCTAATAATACATTAACGATTACCCATGTGCTTCAATTTTTGATAATACACGGGACCAAAGAAAACATAAGCTTCCAATGATTCACCCGTGATCCCTGTAACTTAGAACTCATCATAGACCCTTGGACATACCAGATGTAAGGAAATCCTTGCCTGAATAACTATATCCATGATCCATCAGGATCTGACTCATATCCTCAACTTTACTCCCTCCAAAAGCTGTTCCGTATTGTAGATTCCCTTCCAATACACCCGCCTTGCCAGCCAACAATTCAATCATCTTACCAACCGTCATCCGAGACGGAAAGCCGTGAGGATTCATAATAATATCCGGACAAATGCCCTGATCTGTGAACGGCATATCCTCCTGATGAACGATAATTCCACAAACCCCTTTCTGTCCGTGACGAGAGGAGAATTTGTCGCCAACCTCGGGGATACGAGTTTGCCGAAGGAGGACTTTGACGAGGACATCTTGGCCCTCCGTGGCGGCAATCATGACGTGGTCCGCATAGACTTCTTCAGGGAGTCGGTTTTTCATGGGTGCCGCGCGATGACCTTGAGTTGTGGTCCCGGAGAGGCCGGGTGGAGTGTTGTCAGCCGCGTTGTTCGGGATGCGTTTGTGGATGTACGTTTGGTCGCGGAGCACTCGGGCGCCGACTTCGACGATGCCGTCGTCGCCGAGTTGTTGGTCTTCTTCGGCAGCCTGACCGTTTTCATCGCTTGGACGGCCCATGATATCATACCTGGCATGTCAATGAAAAAGTATTGGGGCCCAATACGTTAAATTAGGGTATTTTCGCAGCAGCGTTCCCATCTTTCGCATGACTTGGCATCGCCCGAAACCCCTATCGACAGAAGCCTTGTTCAGGACGAGAGCATCTTCAATATCGTATCCGGAGTAACTCATCACGGCGACCATTGCATTTTGTCCTGCGGGGAGCTGGCGAGTTAGAAAGTCAACGCTCGAAGAACCAACCTTATCATAGTTGATTAATTCAATGGCTTTCGTTTTTACCATCGGCTGTTGAGGATAGACCATGAGATATAGCAAGGTATCCATCCTCTTGAGCTGATTATATCCAATTGCACCGATGGCCTGTTTACCCATGGCGCATTGGTAAGTGTTTCGAGGAGACTGATTGTGATGCGGATACGGGATAAGTCCAGCGACCGCCCCGAGAATCGTGAACGGTTCAATCTCCAGATGGGTCGTCGAACGAGTAATATCGTCCTCGTACATGGCAATATTGCAGTCGTTCTCTTCGTTGCAGTCAAGATACTCAACCAATCCCTGATGCAGGAAATTATCGAAGGTCATGGTTCCTGCTCTAAGCGCCTAAAAGTGATAAGTACCCGGGCATCGAATGAGAGGGGCGGCCACCTCTAGATGTCTTTTTGTTACTCTGCTCTTTCCATCCGAAACGATAATGGCAGGTCGACAGATCCGTCCTCCATCACAAGCGATATGTATAGCCGACTGATGCTGATTAATAAACACACTCACAAACTCTGAAAGATGGCCCATTCTGCGCAACAACCTGAAATCCGAAACAAATTTCGCCGGGAATCGGGTCAGTCCGATAATCGATCCATTAACATAAACCCCGTAAGATCCATACGCATTCAACTCCCGCCCCGAGATCATTGAAATGTCCTCTGCACCAAGTGTAAACGCGCACGCACGAATCGGACCTTCCTCACTGTCGGTCGTAATGTGCGTCATCAATGCAAGGTTCTTGGTTAGACCGCATAACTCTCCTTCTGGAGTATCGGCAGGACACAACATCCCGAATGACGAAGTTTGAAGGGCTCGTGGTCCCGAGATTTTCCGAGTCTTTTCGAATTGGGAGGAGATTCGAGTCATTGTGCCGAGGGCGGCGATGTAAGAGAGACGAGAGAGCATGTGTGTGACGCCGGCTCGAGCCATTCGGAAACGGGTAATGTACCAGTTTCCTGTGGAGATGGAACGAATCATGCCGCTTGTAATGGTGGTGCTATTGTCAAGTTTGGTGAGCACATCAAATTTGGAGGTTCGGCTTGGTCTTCTTATTTCGTTCTCGATTGCAGCTTTCAATTCAGTATTGAACTTTTTGAATAAATCTTCGAATAGTAGGCCCAATAATTGGCCAGCCCTAGTGAATACAGTCAGCATAGATGGTGTAAAGTAGACCAGTACAATTCCAATCGTTTGTTCCCTACGTAATCTCGATCGTCAACGAGTTTAGGATCCTTTTTAGCCATCAAAACCCGTCGAGCCATGACGGCGCAATACATAATCTTGGGTTTGAAATTCCCATTGACGACAGGGATATGAGCCAGGATGAAATCGGAAATAAATTCCCTCGCCTCCTCCGCCGATTTGCCCCTCTGCATATTCCCCCGCTTGGGCACACGGACCTTGGTGCTCATCCATTCGAGAGCTTGTGTCTGTGTGAAGATATCCAGTTTGGCACACTCTTCCAAGTTGACGTCAAAGAATTCACCGAAATTGTTGTTGTCTTCATCGTCGGGGTCCTTTTCGCCGATGATGAGTTCGTAGATTTCGCGGTCGGATTGGACGCCCATGGCTTTGAAGAGGACGACGATGGGGACATCTTCGGAGATGCCGTTTTGGTGGAGGTACATTTTACCCTTTGACATGAGGATATAGGTTTTGACCTTACGTTCGTGGGTGGTACTGCTGCGTTAATTCCTAGGCGATGGAAGAAGACAGACCTTGCGACAGAAGCTTGGACGATATCTTTTTTGAGATCGACTTCGACGATAGGTCTGTTCTTGCTCAGTTGCTCATGGACGAGAATAACTTTTTCGGTCCCCTTGACAATGAAATATCCGCCTGGATCTAGAGGACATTCTTGTGCTTTGGCCATTTCAGAGTCATTCATTCCATAGAGATGGCACAAATTGCTTCGCAACATGATAGGAATACGGCCGATCGGCTGACCCCGTTTCGTCACGATTTCAGAGCCACGACGGTACTGGACGTCGACATAGACAATGCCAGAGTACGTTAAATCTCGAAGACGACATTCATGGGGGAAGACATCTGGAGGGGCTTGCGAAGTTGGTCCAAGATCTGGATCGTTGACACTTGGCTTGCCAACCCGAATATCGAGATACCTGACAATTAGAACGGATAGAAGGATGAAAAAGCGATGCCTGAGGAAAAAGCTTCTGTCTTGTTCGCAGAGAACGTATTCATTTGCCTTGAGAATTTTCTTCAGCTCGACTTCGATGAAGTAGTTGAACGAGTCAATGTGCTGTTTCACAAGACCCTTGACTTTAAGAAATGCAGGAAGAAGTTCCCATTTGTCCTATTGGCAAATTTAGCTGGAAGCTCTTTTGACATCAAATATCGAGGGGGACGTGGTGGGTCGTACGACAGCTGTGTTGATTGGGTCGTCGAGCTTTTTGCCCTTGTACATCGGCTGCCTGAGCTGCTCGAACTTTTCTTCGACCGCCAGCACGTCCTCTTCAATCCACGCCTGGTGCATTGCTGCTGCTCCATCGTCTGCAACCATCATTGCTCCACCACGTCCTCCTCCTCCGCCCGCTGGTCTTCGCCCCCGGGATTTCTCTGGCATTCTTCGCTGCTCGTCCTTGCTGCCAAAACGAAAGCTGCCGGGGGCGGTCGATGGCTGCCGAAAATTTCTGCTGCGCTGATCCCGGCTCGGAGTATTCCCTGCGCGCTGTGTAGGCGACCGCACGCAACGGAAGCCGAAGTAAATGACTGGACAAAATTACCTCATTTCCTTGATTCAACGCCCCGTCAGTGTCTCGATTCGTCAAATACTTATTGAACAGAGCGTCAACATTCTCCAACCTTTGGACCACATGTACTGTCTCCGGCACTTTCTGCCAGTGTACTACATCCTGTCCTTCGCCCGACCTAACCCACAGCCTCTTCCTCTCGTCCACCGCTTCTCCCTACTTTATCTTCTGTCTCGGGGTTGCATTCGCATTGCTCCACCGCCCGTGGTACCAAACTCCCCTCTCTCACTCGCCCCTCCCCCGAGGGCCCTCTGTATTAACTGCGCAATCATAGCATCTACTGTAGCGTCATTTTAATAACCCTCTTCTCAACATCCTGTTATTGGTCAGACCGGTGTCTCCTCGATATCAACGGTGGGAATATATTCACGGCGCGACCTCCACAGGATCCGAGAGCAGTCGGTGTTGGAGTTCAGTGGCTACGGATGTTAATGGGCAATCGGACGTTCAAATTGCCTTGTGTTGGAGTCAGAGTCGTTGCGTAAATTACCAGAAGTTGTCGTATTGCTTCCGGAGTTCACCCGGGTCTTGTAATCACAGTGTTATACAGATTCCGGGCGTTGTCGGCTGAAAGAGAGAGGACACGTTCTGTTGTGGCAAAACGGTGTCGTGGATAACCTCGAACGAAAGGCGGTTTTGTAATATGTAATAAAGGGATTCTCACATTGCTATGCCAGATTATTGAACCCCGCAAGTGACCGATTACTGTTACATCTAAGCGAATGTTGTCTGCTCAAATGAGGATCCCTCCGCATGCAAACCACAATCTAATGAAAAGCAAGGCAACAAAGAGAAAGAGAAGAACAGATCCCAGCTAATATTCGGCTAAACGAAGGCGTCGGCCAATCATAGCCCGTCGTCGTGCTTTAGCGACATCCTCCCCGATCCTCGTTTGCTCATCTGCCTTCCGCTCCTGATCCTTGATCAATTTGGCCATACTCCCAACATCAAAATATCCGTAACCACCCATCTCCGTGTCCTCATCATCGGATACCTCTGACGAACTTTGAGCGAGTTTAGTGACACTCAGGACGCGGCCTTGGCGTAGACTTGTCTTCGCCACGTCTCCTGGGCGAAAGCGGGGTTTCCTTGCCGATGTTTGTTTGAGAAGATTTTTGATTTCCAGGAGGTAGTCTTGGAGGCACATGACGAAACGAGCGGTTTGTCGATGTTTACTTGCCGCACAGACATTGATAGCATTGTCTTTGATAATGTAACCCAGTCCAAAACCTAAGACGCAAATGCTTAGTTCCATCTCATCTTCAGGGCTGGCATACCATCGGCACTGACTGGGCCAAAACCGAATAGTCGTAAGGAGGGATTGCCACAGTTACTCGTACTCAAGACGATATTCCCCATCTTCTCCCATGCTGCATCGGCGTATATACCAGGAAGCTCATCACTCCTCGCGCTCCCCATGGGACTAACAGCACCGTTCCGCCCTTCGAGACCAGGCTCAACATGCCCGTCCTTCAGATTTCCGCGCTCACCATTCTTTAGCGCATCTTGAGGGGAAATGTGCTCTGATCCAGGAGAGTTTGGAGCAGATTCGAGACCCCTCTCCCAAATACAAAAGAGCGCGTACAAGTGTCGATGATGGCCCTTGCCCTGTCCACAAACTTTCGTCGTTTGAACATGTCGATCACAAGCTTTTCGTAACGCATTCACTTTGATGGCAGGAGACACATCACCCCAGAACGTCTGCACAAAATCCACGCTCTCTTGAGAGACGGTGAAAATAGCTTCCGTCCGACCATGCTTGAAGGCTTTGGTCATTGCAGGTTCGTACGTCGGCTCAACGCGACCATATAGACCGTAATAAGCGGCCTGGAAGGCCATCTGAACAAAGGCATCAGGACTCAAGCCCATAGATGTGATAAAGGTTTTGCCATAGCCCGTAAATTCGAGGACCTCAACTTCATTTTGGAGGATGAGATCGGACAGACGGGTTTCGGCGAAACGGATACCCGTGGCGAGTTCGGGGGTTAAGATCCATTCGATTTTGTGCGGGGTGGTATCGACGTCACCGAAGGACTCTGGGTCTCGTTTCGCCGGATCGGGAGAATTGGAGGCCCAGAGAGTTGGAGCAGCAGCGTTGATACTTCGTGCGAACCGCAGGATTGTGTCGGTGTAAATGTCCGATGCGAATCTCAGGACTGTATGGCCATCAACACCCGTATCTAATTCATTAGCTCACTTCCGTTCCAGCGGAAAAATACGTTCAAAGTTAATCCCTGCACTGCCATTCTTGCACACGATAACCTGGAGTTTATCGTACCATCGATTCGTACATGTTCCCGTTTGAACACCATCTTCAAGTCTGTAGCTCCCGCTCAACACATTCGCCGCCACGTTTGAAGCACCAACGGGTTCCGTATCATCCAAGCAAAGCACAAACAGCGCCGCGTCAACAATCTGCAGACTCTCCCTATTGGGGGGAACATCGTCTCTATGCGATTCCTTGAGCAAATGTTCTCTCAAGCCAGCCCAGATCCGTCTATTCTCCGTCGACAGTACACCAACAGCCGTTTTCGCTGCATCACGGACAGGACTAGAGCGCGCATCTTCGATGATGGCTTCAAAGTTTGCGATAAGATCTTTTTCAGTGACGATGACGTCACTGTTGTGATCGAGAACGTCGAACCAGTACATTTGTGAGCGACAGAGGACGAGGAGATGATTTGAGGCGATGTCTGTCTCCATGACACAACCTGTTTGGGTGGGGATTCGGGCGGTTCCGAAGAGGCGGGCGAATTGGTACATGCACAGTGGCGTTCCGCGGAAGTTGTCGGGAGGGAGTTCTTCTCGTCGGAGGGCTCGGATGAAGGAAAGGGCTGAGATGACGAGGGAGGCCGCTCGAGTGACTTGATCGTTTCTGGCGGGCGTAGGGTCATCTTCCAAGAGGAAGCTGAGATCGTTAGTTGATTCATACAAGCGGCTTATACAAAGGGTTGAGGTTGAGGACAACAGGATTGTCGAAGTTGAGGTATGAATCGTACCCTGGGATCGGTTAGTAGAATATAGAGCTCGTTGAGTACAAAATTGTTCGATATAACTTGTCTTGTCTGAGGCATACTGGATCAGCTTCTTCTGTAACTCCGGACCATCTCGCTCCTGGAAGTCCTGCACCACACTCTTCGTTTCCATAAACTCGCGAGGAGTCTAACAAGTCAACAGCCGCATACTCGACATGGAAATCTACCAAGAATGGCTTCACAGAGTCCAGATATCGCTGACATGTTTCGTGAAGATCCGGGATTGGTAGCTGTTTCAGTAGTTCCTGTCCGGCATACGTCACTCCCTTCTTTGCGTCAGAAATAGTGCGATGATGGTTCGCCTGATGCTCGGCTTTGGCTGCGGCGGGAGACATGTTGGGTCTTGGCATTTGCCCCGTGCGGAGGGCGTGGAAGTAAGCCTGGAAGAGGGCCTGCTGTGTGGCAGCACTTAGCCGTCGGTCAGAGGTGAAGGAACGGCGTAGCTGTTGTCCGGACGGAAGGGCCCCGATGCCTTGGTCGTTTTCGCCTTGAAAATCGTCTTCAAAGAAGACTGCGCTCGTATCCCCTGGAGAGACTCCACCGTCCGGGGCGTAGCCCTTGTTGCTGGCCGGCTTAGTCGACGAGGGGGAGGTCGAGGAGGACGATGTCCTTCTTGGTGCGTGCGAGGGGAAAGTGTTGCTTGAGGACATAATTAAGTATGCAGACTATGTATCAGGACGAGTAGGAAGTGATGCCGAGGCAAGGTGCCAAGCGAGGCTTGCTAAACAAAATGCCGTCACTGAAAGGGGCCAAACGAGGCCACGCAAAGTTCCACACCTGTCGTCAGCAGGGGCCCTTTTAGTTTCCCCGCACGCCAGAGCCCAAGGTCCCCCTGAGGGGTTGACCACGCTTCCTTTCGTCCGCGGGCGCGGCCCCCGCCAATGATAAGCGATAACACCGGTTCTGCCGATCCTGTGGTCCAATAATTCGAAGCACATGATTAATGCAGACCGCGGCTGACGAACCTTGCCCCCATCTTATCCGGCTTACGTCCTGCCTGAGTTTTTCAACGGGGGGGTTGCACACAGGGATCATCGGAGCACGCGTGGGGACTCTCGGATGGATGCTTTCCGAATCGCTTTGACGGAGTTACAGCACCTAAATATCGCCATTGCGACGCGGTATTTAATAAAACATCCCCTAGTCCGGTAAGGCCGAACGGGATCCTCATGACTCAATTGCTCCCGAGCCAGGCTTCCGCCTAACGTATGTGTCCAAGTTGGTGGAAATAAGGAGAAAATTACAGATAAGTTGAACATCCCGTTCATGCGACCGGGCGGAAGGAGTTCTCGCCGATGCGGTAACCGTTTGGTTTTCCGTGCCACCAGCCGATTAAACTAGGATCAGGTAGTGTCGTATGCCGCGGAATAGATATCTGTCAGTATCACTTGCTACTTCGAGACTGTTCAAGTTTATCTCAATCTTAAATCCGAGGTTGCATTATGCTACCCCTCCATAATGCTACCCCTCCATAATTCTATTATCCACATCCCATCGCGTAAATGGAGATGGTAGAAGCTGTCTGTGAACTGATTGTATGCAACATTGAGATCCAAGCAATCTTGATTTGAAAGAATAATAGAAGAGGCCAAATAAATAGTCGTCCAGATGTTGCCAATTTCGCTGCCATCTCATCACCAGTGGATGGATCGCAGACGTTTAGCGGCTCTCCGTCATTGAATCTGTCTGAGTGCTCATATTCATCATGGTCTCAATTCCAGGAAAAACGTACACATCTCCATTCACTCCCTGAGCGCGTTCAGGGCACTGCCCCCGCCCAGGCCGCGTCTGTTCGATTTGAAACTCGCGAATCTTTCACAGCAATAATGCGCACCGACATGTTCTTATATAGCTCGCTAGAGCTATTTGAGCCATATCTGAGACATAAAATTGCAGTTTTGTTAATGAACTGTTGAGGTTGTACGATAAGGGAGTTGCGGAAACTTAACCCAAGTCTGGAATATTCTGATTAGGACCGGCCTATTTCTGGAGGCAAGGGGCCTGAGCGCGCCAATCCGTCGTTGCCAACACACGAAAAATATACGATCCTATCCCCCATCGCATCGCGACATTTGAGCCCCGAATCCAGGGTGACGAACAAGCACGCTGCTCTCACTCTACCGAATTGCATCGACTGACGTGACAAGCGGCTGAACCGGGCTTGTCACGCAACCCACAACACCATGGCTACAGCCACGGGCATCCCGCAAGAGCAGGCGAAGAAGCGCAAAGGCGCCCCCTCTACAAACGAGATCTTCTCTGAGCCTGTCGCCGGGCCAACCTCTCCCACCGTCATCAACGGACACCGTCTGCAGACAGGCGCAAAGCGGGTCCATCTCAATCCACACAACCAGGTCAGTTATGTCCCCGGCGACTGTCCCCTCGGCGGGGTTGGGGTGGCGCAGCTGAACCAGCCTTTAGACCTTCGACTGGCAGACATGGACGCCGCATATCATTGCTCTCATATTCACTGCGTTTTCCTTCTTTACACGATTGTATCGAATTGGAAAGAGCGATATCGTCACTTGGGATGAAGCTCAGTACTCGCAACCCCCTTTCGTGGCATGCGTTGATCGCCCTTTTAGTTTCGGGAAGTTTGGATCGCATTACCTGAAGCGAGAGTTCTATTTCGATGTATCCCCCCCTCTTTTCTGCCCAAGAGGGAATTGCGATATTGATGCCAATAGGTCCATCCTCCGCTAGGGAAGATGTTAGTTGGACTCTCGGGTTATCTTGCCGGCTACAATGGTTCCTTTGAGTTCAAATCGGGAGAGAAGTATCCCGAGGAACTCAACTACGTATTCATGCGGGTTTTCAATGCAGGTTTTGGGATTCTTTGTGTGCCCTTGATGTTTTACACAGCACGGACCTTGAAATTCTCAAATCTCGCCGTATATCTCGTCACTTTGATGGTCCTGTGTGGTACACCCCCCTCCCCCCTCCCGCAATATGAGACTAATGAAGCAGAGAATTCCTACGCAACGATTAGTCGATTTATTCTCCTGGATTCGATGTTGTTGTTCTTTACTGCGGCGACATTGTTTTGTCTCGCGAAATTTCATCAATATCGCAGGGAGGAATGGTCTTTTGAATGGGCTTTTTGGATGGTTATGACCGGTGTTTCCATTGGATGTGTGTGCAGGTATAGCATAATAAATCCCGTCGACTAATGACCTACAGCGTCAAATGGGTCGGTGTCTTTGGAATGGCTGTCGTCGGTCTCTATACCATCGATGACCTCTGGCAAAAATTCGGAGACATCAAAATGGACAAGGTAAGCTCCTAATCTTGCGTCCTCAGGTAACTATTTTTCCAGCTGGAATACGCGCGACATTGGTCAGCCCGTATCCTCGGTTTAATCTTTGTCCCCCTGTTCGTATACATGTTCACTTTCTGGCTCCATTTCCTAATCCTCGAAAACTCTGGCCCTGGAGACGCTCAAATGTCATCCCTCTTTCAAGCCAACCTTCGAGGTTCCGATCTCCCCAACTCCCCCCTCGAAATTGCCTATGGCTCCCGCGTGACCATCAAAAACGCAGGCTACGGAGGTGGACTCCTTCACTCTCACGTCCAACTATACCCCGAGGGAAGTAAACAACAGCAAGTGACGTGTTACCACCACAAGGACGCCAACAACGATTGGATAATTTTTACAAATCGCTTTGAGCCGGATTATGATTTAGATTCACCGGATATCCGATTTTTGAAGGATGGGGATAATATTCGGCTTGTTCACAGTCAGACAGGACGGAATTTACATTCTCATGTGGTTTCCGCGCCCGTGACAAAGACCGATAATGAGGTTTCTTGCTATGGGAATTTGACGATTGGGGATGAAAAGGATCATTGGACGGTTGAGGTGGTTGAGGATTTAGTTTCGAACGATCGTTCGCGGATTAGGACGCTTTTAACGACGTTTCGTCTCCGTCATACGTTTCTTGGGTGTTATCTCAAGGCGAACAACGTCAATTTGCCACAGTGGGGTTTTAAGCAGATTGAGGTTACATGTACCAAGGAGAACAATCCCAAGGATTCGCATACGCGTTGGAACATTGAAAGTCATTGGAATGAGAAATGTATGGCCCTTCCGTGCTTCCAGAATACTGGATGGTCAGCTGACTTTTGGTGTTAGTGCCTGAGAGCAAGAAGAATACGTACAGGAGTCCATTTTTGAGGGATTTTGTTCACCTCAATGTCGCGATGATGACTTCGAATAATGCGCTTGTCCCGGATCCGGACAAACAGGATGACCTCGCATCGAAACCATGGCAATGGCCAATTCTCAACATTGGTCTGCGCATGTGCGGATGGGATGATACGAGTAAATCTTTTGCCGGTGGGCCCTAACATTTTTAGCAATTAAATACTTCCTTCTCGGCAATCCTATCAACGTTTGGTCTTCCACGGCTGGTATTGCTATTTTCCTTCTTGTTGGGTTCATTTACCTCCTTCGCTGGCAACGTCATTACGTCGATTTTACCCCAGCATATATTGACCATGTCCATTACGCCGGCTTTTACCCGCTCATCGGATGGGCATTACATTACCTCCCCTTTTTTATCATGGGCCGGTACTTCACCCTTCCTCCTCCGCGTCTTCGGTGTTTCTTATTTGCTTTTAGTGTGCTGTACGTTCATCATTATCTTCCAGCATTGTACTTTGCCATTCTCACTGAGGGATTTCTCTTCGATCATTTCACGCGGAATTTGAATCCCAAACCACGGTTAGTCGTCTTTGCAATCGCCTACATCGCTGTCGCCGCAACGTTCATTCACTTCCGGGACATCTCGTTCGGAATGGAGGGCGATAATAGGAAATGGAAACATCTCAATTGGCTCCCTAGATGGCGAATTGCAGATCGTGATTGAAATTCGCGCGTCGACTGGACGAATTAAGAACGGGATACGAATCTTGGTTTTGACGGAGTAATTTTGGGGAAATAAATGCACTCGATTAACAGTGCTTGTCGTTAATCTTTGGTTTTTTTTGGCTGCAATCATTTTCTCTGTATGAAGTGTGTGCGTCAATTCTCTTTCCTTTCGTTTGTTGTGTCAACGGCAGTGATAGAGGCATTTCTTGTCTGTTTAAGCCTTTGAAATCAGTATGTACTTACAGTTCCTATGCAGCCTTCCCATCGGTTTGGCTAAATTAAATTCTGCCGCACGGTTGACGTTGCGTTGGTCGCCTCTGTTGACTTTGTGGAATGCATTAAGGTTGCAGAAAGCTTGCATTACGATTGATACTGCTTAGTAAGGCTTGGGATGGCCTGATGGGATCACATAAAGAATGAACTAGATTCAAGATCGGGAGAGAATCGAGATTGACAGGATGATGATTCAAAATTTCTGGTGGCTGAGTTCCCATTCAGAAAATGTGGTCTCTTCATTTGGTCAACGGTAGCTGTGGCAATTTAACAATCCAAGATTGGACGCATGGGTTGGTCTTGTGGGTGGCCCCAGAGCGTTAAAGAATCCCGATTCTTACTTGTTCCCGACCGGGAAAAAGCGCGGTCCGCATACTATGGAGATAGGGTTCCCCGAAACGACCCACTTTATCTGTAGAATTTTTAAGAGCGGAACAAAAAGAGCCATTTTTCAAGGACTTACCAATGAATAGACTGCGCTCTGTCCTCCGAGGGGACATTTTCGGATTCCCCACGACGGACCCTATTCCGGTATCTTGATCACAAGCGACTAAGCCTCGACACAGTATCCGTCCGTCGTGGCCCAATTCAGGAATCTCTTTGCGCCCAATCACCATCCCACTCTCTTGGCGCGTAGAAGCGTTGAGGTTGATATGCGTTTGATTAGATTCATTAGGCCAATAAACAATGTCCTTCACTTTAGGTGAAACGTCATCTCGCCCCTAACCATTACGAGTAATTAGCGCAGCCGCCTTTGTGGCGCTCAGGCCACTTTGTGAATAAAACGACGCTATGACATGAAATTACCCTGATTTCTGACGGGATCCAAGCTTCACCCCGAGCACGGTTTACAAAAATTGGACAGGGGGGAGATTTTATAACAATCGAACATAATACCGTTGAAAAGTATTTACTTTGAAGACCCCATTGCGACTGTTGGGACGGCCGTGACTTTTCGGTGAGTGATGGGGTGCGATTGGGCTGAATGGAGAGAGGGCATTCCAGTTTTGTTGGATTTTTTGATTTCTCCGACATAACGTTACGCCAATTTGAGGGAGGTTGAGGTCCGTGCCTGGACATCCCCCCTTTTTGCTGAGACGCCCAGAGTCGTTAGACGCTGCCTGTACAAATGTAGAAGAAACACTCGTTCATGGAGAAGGAGGAATGTGACCCTCCCCTGCACCAATCCATTAGGAAATTAAATCATAAACTAATGAAGGTCATGCTGTATAAGACAAAACTTTGGGAGATAGATGCCTTGGGGAAGGATATAGACCCCTTTGCGAGCCCAGATTCAGTCAATTTAAACTTTTATTGCTTTTGTGAGCTTAAGCCCCCTCGCTTCCCCCCCAAAGCTAATTGCCTCGTGTAGTACATAATGGCCTACCCTCCCTTACGACTTGCTTTTTTCTCCCACATCACCGACCAACCTCTGCAGCAACAGGGCTCTTTTGCTCTTGCCACTCATTCCCCTTCCCCCCGACACTCCTTCACATCTCATTCGTTTCACCGTCGCGACCGCCTGTCGGCATACGAAATCGTCACTTCAGTTTATTATTCTTTTTTATCTTTGTTTCAAGAGCCAAGTCTCCGTTCGACTTCGTAGATCGAATTCCGAAACTCAACATCCTTAAAATTCTTTGATCAGATTCAAATAAATAACCAGAGAAAAAATGCGTACCACATTCGCTTCCGCTCTCGTTACGCTCCTCTTCGCTGCCTCTGTCGTCGCTGCGCCGGTCGCCGATGTTGAAGCCGACCGTGCCCTCGAGAAACGCCAGCATTATGTGACGGTGACAGTCCACCATCCTCATGTTGCCGTCGAGACTCACACCGTCCATTACAAGCACACGGTCACCCAGTACGTCCAGCCTCCATCGCCAGCCTACACCCCGCCCGCGCCTGCGGACAACTCGGGAACCTCAGGAAGCTCGGGAGGTTCTGGGCATAAGCACGGCCAGAATACTCCTCCTGACACCTCAAATACCGACACTTCCTCCTCCGATTCATCCTATTCAGGCTCGTCCGATTCCGGCGCCCCCGATTCTGATGCTCAAACGATGCTCGATGCCCACAACCAATACCGGGCTTTGCATTCGGCGCCACCCCTCACGTGGAGCGACACCCTTGCATCCTTCGCAGAGTCGCACGCTTCGAACTGCGTCTTTGAGCACACTTCAGGTATGTTTCCCTTCCATCTCAAGATCTGACAGTCGCTAGGTCCTTATGGCGAGAACTTGGCCGCTGGATATGGCAGCATCCAAGCATCCATCGATGCCTGGTATAACGAAATCTCTGACTACAGCTTCAGCAATCCTGGCTTCTCCGAGGAAGCCGGCCACTTCACTCAGCTCGTTTGGGTTGCTTCCACTGAACTTGGTTGTGCTTGGGTTGCCTGCAACGGGCAAAATGGGACTCCAGGCTCTTACTTGATGTGCGAATACCAAACTGCCGGCAACGTTATTGGTACAGTCTCTCCTCTCGACCATCAAGCTAACAGTCAGGGGACTTCCCTAATAACGTCCTCCCAGGTTAAAAAGGCAGGCAGCCCATACATGCTGCCAACTCCCTCATCAAGATTTGTTGCGGCTGGCTCGTAGTGTCTGAGAAAGATGAAGGAGGCGGATGTGTATTTGCATCTGGTTTTTATTTTGTTTTGGCCCTTTTTGGACTTTTTATTTTCTTTCCCCCCTTTTTGTATTATTTCCTCGGATGTATTGCTATCCGCAGCTTGTCTGTGCCTGTGTTTCGAATGGCCTCGGGGTGGGAAAGGGTAGGGGAGCCGTTGGCTTGGGATGGCGCTTCACTTTTTCCGAATTGCTTTTTCCGTCCCTCTTTGTGTAGTTGTGGAATTGTATAGCGAGGGTACTTGTGGCTTTCGTTAAGAGGGTTGATTTTGGCTTTTTGGAAGTATCCTGTTCATCTTTGCTGGGGCTTCTCTTTTGGATTTCTTCTTCCCTCGTTTGAAGCATAGGCTGGACCGAATGTTATTTCTCTCTGGAGCGCAGCTCCGCTTTTAATCTTCTAAATCTCTTGTACCCGATCGTCCCATTGACCAGATTCTCAGCCGAACCATTTTGTCGCTGAAGAGTTTGTCGCGGCAGTGTCGGACGACACACTCGCTCTCGTGCTGGAAGCCATGAAGCCGAAGTGAGGCCGCGTAATGCTAAAACTTATTTGGACCTCAGCGAATCAGGGTTCTGGGCCAGGAACCATTTGCCATGTCGGGACGCGGTCCGACCGCCGAATTGAGCTTGTGCCGACCAATGAGATTGCATAAATATATCCAAGAGAATTTGCTCATCAGCTGGGGTCTATTCTAGTCATATCAAATTTTCATGATATAGCATGTCAAGGCATCCATTTGAGCTTAGTGACTTTGTTTCAGGGATCGCAAATATATTCTATAGCAATTGAAGTTCTAAAGTCTATAAGTTCAAGAAAATCTATGTATTATATAAAAATTTTATAAATAATAGACTATTTTTTATTTTGATAATTACAGCTTATCAATTTTAATAAATTTTTAGATAAAGTTCATTGTTAGAAATCTCAGACTTAAGTTGTAGTGATTTAAAATTTTAAAATTGTATTATTAATAAAAATTAAAAAAATTTAGATTTTATATGAAAAATTTTATCAACATTGCATTACTCTCCATCTGATTAATTGATTTAACTGAGTTTAATCTAGTTTAAGCTAAACTTTAAGCTATTATTTATGATAATGTCTGTTAGTCAAGTCAAATCTTAGTTTTAAAGTTTATCTAACGTAATTAATATATTTTTAAGTAATTTAATAACTCAATACAAGGGCAGAACACAACTCCGGTGACTCTATGACTTTCAAAGTCACTTTGGCAATTCTTTAGGATAGGGTTTTGCATATATTAAATAACCATCATGGAATGAGAATCTTCAGTCTTGTTGACTCGTATCATCATAAAGCCCTTCAGGCTTAAAAAGTTGCACTCTGCCGTTACATTGCTTCACTCAATCAGACTTTGAAAATTGGTTTAATATTTTCTTTCTGACTCACCTGGCTAAAGCTTGAGTTTTATGACTTGTTTGACTGATATGATCAATTATACACTAAGTTTCTAATATCAAAAAAATAAAAACCCTTCCTATCTACATCTACAACCACCGGCGGAAAGTACTGGAACACGCTAGAAATTTAGTCATCTTGGCAACCCAACCACCATCACTGTTTTGTGAATTGCTCCACCACCACAACACCTAGCGACTTCAAACTTTGTGAGAGTCTAATACGTATGTTATTCTATCTAATCTAATGCTAAAAATGGTGCAATCACCTTTGGCTTTGATCACCGCTTGAATTCTATCTGGCATAGTCTCAATCAAATGATCCCCCCTGTGATCCTCAAATTCATTTCAAATACTAATGACCACCTGCCTCATCGCCTTCACAGAGATAATATGATCATATTCCTTTGAAATCCGATGCTTTATGTGCGCCCAAATATTTTCAATTGGGTTGAGATCAGGGGAATTAGGGGGGTGTTGATGACACCTCATTCCAAGCTCTTCTCTTACAGGGATGCAGACCTTTTTGTGGACAGAAGCATTGTCTTCCATGACAATTGGCTCTTGAATATCCCTGAACAAATCTTTCTAGAACTCCTGGAGTAGCCCTGTCAAGATTTGATCTCTGTAAACCATTGAATTCACCTTCTGTCCATCTTCCAAGTCAAAAAACACACCAGGTCCCATCTTACCCCATCTAAAAGCGCCCCAGAACATCATCCCAGTCCCAGTAGCACGCTTTTTGTATTCAATGCAATCAAGATGAAACTCCTCGTCAGTCCTCCTCCAAACCCAATC